>ENA-OPCP01000154-OPCP01000154.1-human-gut-metagenome-genome-assembly--contig:-NODE-154-length-67393-cov-8.380068_pt1 | contig 67393 bp, 65 predicted proteins | sample MGYA00241563_ERZ501477 | MGnify/ENA primary metagenome ERZ501477 (study PRJEB25962, sample SAMEA2042572) | human gut metagenome | biome: human gut; feature: human-associated habitat; material: faeces... | reverse complement strand
ATAAAACTATGTGCCTGAATATTCGTATTCAACCATATTTGCATTACTGAATCTATATCACAAGCAACGTATTTCCTAATCATTTCATTGTCTCCTCAAATTCCGATTTATCTTTCTACTCAACTACACGCCAACTTCTTTAAAATATTAACATAATATTTAAGCTCATTCAAGGAACTCAAATAAACACACAAGTGGAATACCTCAAATTAAGTTTGGAAAAAGCTGATTAATGCTAAGCATTCGTTTCGCCGTTTTGAGCAACGCTCGAAAATACGTCACTGAGAGGACTGTGAACAAACGACAGAAACGATTTATTCAGCGTTTCCTTTGTTTATATGAAATTGCAATATAACTGCATATAGAAATCAGGAAACTTATACAGTACAAAACAACCGCTCCAAAACTAAACAATATTTCTCCCAAATAAGTTAGTCCTGGCATAAATCCATATCCAGGAAGATTATTAAAGTAAATCATCAGTCCTATGGATATAAGCAGCGGAATTAGTTCTGACGAAAACAATATCCGCCAAAGTTTTTTTGTTTTCTTGCGAATGGTTATCACAAATAATATTATTTGAAATGTAAAAATTACTATATATGTAATCAGTAAGAACAGTGCCATTACTATTTTCCTCCGTAAATTCCGATTTGTCAATTTCATTAAATATGAAATTTGTCTCTCTATCGTGGATTCAGATATGTAATCGGATTCTGTGCCGACTGATTCAACTTCAGTCTGGCTATCGACTTTCCAATGTAGAATGTTTCATTCTCATCCAACGGAAATCCCTGCTCATATCTTTCATCCACGAAGAACACTCTGTTTTTAGTGCCTTTTCCAATATAGAAAATTTGCTTACTGCGTGGATCTATGAGTCCATACACATAATGATCTCCGAGTGAAAGAAGACTCTTCTCTAAAAATCTATCCATTCGTTTCTTCTAGTGTGCTGTCTGCATTCACTTATTTGTATCCAAATCAAAGCCAACTTGCCAAAACAGCACAGCCTGACCAATACGCACAAACCACACCGTTAAGCCACCTATCCCGATTTACTCCTCTTTCCTTGACATCACCACCACGCACTCGACTGTTGTCCCAGTTTCCAAGGAAAGTTCTTTCAGTTCTTTTCCGTTCACCGGAACAGGGAACGCAAACACAATGTTCCTAATCCAGTTGCCGTCCTTCTGCTTTTCTGGGTACAGGTCAATGCGCTCAATGAATGCCTGCATGAACTCTTTCTGCTCCGCTTCCGTCGCTGAGCCATACACTTCATCGAATGCAAGCAGCAACTGATAAATATTGTCACCGGAGATTTTCTCTTGCTGAATACTCTGAATTTGAGCCTTTACCTCGTCAATCTGCGTTTCAATTTCTTCCATAGCATCATACTGCTCGTCATACCGTCGCTGCAAGTCCAACATTTTGCGGTCAAAATGCTCATCGGTAATGTCCAGCGTGTCCATCTGGCGTTCCAGTCTTGTCTTGATACCCAAGGTCTGCCGGAGTTGTGCCTGCAACGCGGTAAGCTGCTTTTCCAAATCCTTTGTATCAACAGCCGTCCCTATCTTCCTCTTTATTGCATTGGAAAACTGCGGGTCATTGACCATTGCCGACACGATTGCAGCCACCATGCGGTTCATTTCTGTCTGCTCGATATTCAGTCGGAAAGTACATTTATGTCCCGTAGCGCCGACCGTGTTCTTGCAGTAGTAATAATAGCGGGTTTTCTTGTCCTTACTGTGTGCCTTTGCGATATTTCCATAGAGACTTTTCCCGCAGCAGGGACATTTCAAGATACCGGACAGGATATGTGCGTGTGTGGGATCATGGATTTTCTCCCGCTTGAAAGCGTTGAGTTTTCGCTTTTCCTGTGCTAAGTTCCAGTCCTCCTCGGAAATGATTGCATCATGCTTGCCTTCGTAAATTGGAAATTCATCCTGCTCGACCACGTGCATTTCATTTCGTGAGCCAATCTTCTTTTCCGTTCTGCGTCTACCGTACGCAATTTTACCCATATAAACAGGATTGTCCAGAACATCCTTGACAAAGTTAGAGGAAAAGCCGGGAATTGTGCCGTTCTGCCGGATTTTCTTTGTATAGCCGTGATTGTTCAGATAATTTGCAACGGCAACCAGTCCGTCATTGGTATGGATATAGCGGTCATAGATGATGCGAATGATCTCCGCTTCATCTTCCGCAATCAACAGTTGACCTTTCTCAAGACGATAACCATAAGGAGCAAAGCCGCCGTTCCATTTTCCCTCACGTGCTTTCTGTTCACGCCCTGCCATTGTCTGCGTCCGAATATTTTCACGCTCAATTTCAGCTACAGCAGAAAGGACGGAAATCATCAGCTTGCCAGAATCCTTAGAACTGTCAATGCCGTCCTCCACGCAAATCAGATTGACACCAAAATCCTGCATAAGCTGTAAGGAGTTCAGCACATCGGCTGCATTGCGTCCAAAGCGAGAGAGCTTAAATACCAGAACATAGGATACATCATCTTTGCCATCCTGAATATCTGCCAGCATCCGTTGAAACTCCAACCGGCCTTGAATATTTTTACCAGAGAAGCCCTCGTCAGAATACTCACCGGCTATGGTCATATCTTCATACTCAGCATATTTCCGCAGTTTTTCCCGCTGTGCATCCAAGCTGTAACCATCCACCTGAATTGCCGTGGACACGCGCGTGTAGATATAACATTTAGTCCGCTTTTTCATGGCTGTTGCTCCTTTCTCCGGTCAAATTATTGTTTCCCGGCGTTTGAATCAATCCCTCGTTGCGGATATAATACTCCAAAAGGCGAAGTACATATGACGGGGCATGGCGATTGTCCAGTTCCCATTCCGTCACCGTCCGATAGGGAATATCAAAATATTTGCAGAAATCCTTACGGTTCATTCCAGTCATTTCCCGTAGCGCTTTGACCTTAGTCTTACAATCCATCGCAATTCTCTCCATAAACGCAAAAAACACGTTGCGTAACCATTATAGCAGAACCTCAATAGTTACGCAACGTGTAAATTAAAAATATTTTTAAGCAGCGTTCTCCAAAACACCGCTTTCACTCTTAACCGCTGGTTTCGATAAAGAAAGCGGGGCTTTTTCTCCCCGCTGCTCTAACACCTGACTGCCGTATTTCAGCATCAATTTTGCCATGACATCCACACAACGGTCAAATGCTGCATTATCCTTTGCGTTTTCATAGATTTTGCTCAATCGCATTCTCCCTTCCTCTCGGTCTGTGCGTATATGCCGTCAGCACTTCCTGCGGAATACGATCCAGCACGGCGACGGCATCCTCATAATCCCGGTGCAGTTTGGCATCGGCCAGCTTTTTCAAGGTACTTTCCTGCGTGGCTTTGTCCAGCGACTGCTCCAACTGCTCCGTTTTCTTTTTCAGCTTTTTGTTTTCGGCGGTTGTGGTGGTAAACGCTGCATTGTACTTTTTCAGCGTCGTGTGCATCTGCTCCACAGCCGGGATATACTTGTCCAAAAATGCACCGATTTCTGCTGCTTTTCCCTTGGCATTGAACGCATTGACACCTGCAAGCAATTCTTCCAGCTTGGCCTTCTGCTTGGTCAGGCGAGTCATCTCCTTGAACACCCTTGGCGGGATATGGTCGCGCCCGGTTTTGCTGGCGCTTTCGCCACGCTCCAGGTCGGGATATTTCTTGACCATGTGCTCCCAGAACCTGTCCTGCCACTGTGTCAGTTTCTTCTTGTTGCCGACGATTTCCTTGGCACTGAGCCTCCCATCCGCCGTCAAAGGGACAAAAGAAAGGTGCATATGCGGCGTTTTCTCGTCCATATGCACCACGGCGGATATGATCGTTTTCGGGTCTTGGTGTTCCCGAATAAAGTCCAGCGCCTCGGTGAAATAGGCCTTGATTTCACCCTTTTTCTTGCCTTTGAAGAACTCCGGGCTGGCCGTCACCAGCGCCTCCACCACCCGCACACTGTCCGACCGCGTGCGGCAGCCCGCTTCTGCAATCTGCTTTTCTGCCTCTGCCCGGTACTTGCGTTCCGGCGTAATCAGGTGAAAATTCAAGTGACTGCGGGATGTGTCCACATCGGGATTACTGGCGTATTTTTCCTTGGTGCGCTCGTTGTGCGCCTCAATATTGGAAATCTCCGGCCCTTTGTACTTGGCAAAGCGGAGAATGGCAAACTGCGGCTTGCTCATTTATCTCTCCCTCCGTTTCTGCCATACGAGGTCATACCCCAGCACATCAGCCAGTTCCATGACTTCTTTGTAGCGGATGCTCTCTCGTTGCAGCTTAGCAGACAGGTTGGAAACACTGTCCGACCAGCCGTATTCGTCATGCAGCCGGTCAACAACCTCCTGCATGGTAAAACCGGCGCGAATGATTTGCGCCTTGATTTCGTTGCGTACACTCATATTCAAATCCTCCCTTAATTCAGATCATAAAGCAGCGAAGCAGGTACGCTCTCCAACGCATCCGCTTCGCTGTATCGTAAAAATTTCTGTTGTCATCAAATCCGTTCAGAATTGCCAGTGTGATGTCCTGCCCACAGGTGGCACCTACCGTTTTTCCTATTCCGCATGATTTAGTTTCAAACCGTGTGTTTTCAAATGCTTCCGTGCATCTGCTTTCCTGTTCCGAGAAGCGCGGTTTCGTGAAGCCATTTCTGTTAACGGTCAAATTCTTTGCGGATTTCACTTGTCTTGATTCACGCTCCCAAATATAGGCTCAGCCGGTCAGCATTCTTCCTATATAGCGGTATTTGGGGCAAAACGCTGCGTACATACGTACACAGCACAGTCGCAGAAAAATCATCGCCAGTCCTCCGGTACGTACGTATGCTCCTAAATGTCGGAAAACCCGTTTATATTGGGTCTAGCAATCGCTTCAATCCCGAAGAAGCCCCAGACCCGCCGACCGGCAGCGTTGGTGATTTTGTTGCAGTATTCAAGATTGTACTTGCTTTGGTTCGCAATCACACTCTCACTGAAACTGCGGCGCTTCAGCGGTGTCAGATTGTTTTCCTCGCACCACATCCGGTAAATTTCGTACAAGTCTTTAGAGCTGATGGTACAGTCTGCTTTCAGCCGGATGTAGCCCTCAGATTCCAGAAAATCAAAGACGTTGTTGTTATCCCGCTTGACCGCCTCCCGGTTATCCCGTGTGCGCTGGCTTTCTGTGAATTTGAAATTGTTGGCAACAAGTCGCTGTAAGCCCTCAAACGCCCACAGGAAGATACCCTCGACCTCCGCTTTCATTTTTTCGGCAAGATCAGGATCATCTACCCGCCCCGCAGGCTTTTCCTTGGTGGTCAGTACAAGCTGGCGGCGGTAAAATCCGTCGCTTCGGTCATATAGCGCTTGCAAATCGCCATTGGAGAACGCCAGCAGGCGGGCAAACATCCACCCCTGATAGCTCTGCTTGCCCTTGCGCTCCAGATCCATCTTGCCTTGGGCGGTCACGATGGATTTGACATAGTTGGTCTGCCGCAGTGCTTCCATCCGCATATCGTCATCCACGCACAGGAGAATGTGTTCCAGATCAGCGCGGGCAAACCGGTTTTCGGAGATTTTCCCGATGCTGCCGTCCTTCATGTTGCTGCCGATCAGCGCCCCCAACACCGCACCGATCTGCGATTTTCCCTCGCCGCCGTTTCCCTTAATCACCATCATGCGTTGTCCCTTGTTGCTGGGAATCAGGCAATAGCCGATAAACTCCTGCAAGGTTGGAATATCCTCCGCATACAGCAGTCCATCCAAAAAGGAGAGCCAGAATGCAGGTGCCGGGGCACCCGGATGGTACGCCACCGGCAGTCTGCTCCGCACAATGTCCGGTCTGCCCTCGGTAAAGCTGCCATCCAATGTCAACGTGCCGTTTGCCAGATGAATCCGATCTGCTTCCGGCGCGAAGTCCTCCACATGAGCCGCCAGCTTCATCACTTCCAGAATGTTGGTGATCTTACGGGGGATGTTGTTTACGGCGCAGCATTTCAGTTCCTCGTAGATTTCGCCACGAAGCGGCAGATCATCGGTCACTCTGCCGTCCGGCGTGAAAAACGCGCCGTTGGCAAAGATGATTTTCCGACTGCTCAGAAACTCATCGCAAAACAGTGCCTCATTGATATTTGTGCCGTCAAACCAGACTGGGGCATTCATGTCAGCCAATTTCCGTTTTGCCACGGGCATCCACCTCCTTTTCCAGCCTTCTCAAGCGTTCTTCCAGCCGGTCGATCATGCCGTCCTGTTGAAGCATATCCACGGTTTTCACGCGAACCTCCAACGCACCGAAGGTCAGAATATCTGCCATATCCTCGATATAATCAAGCATCTGGCAGGCTTCTACAAAACGGTCGTCAATGATATCGTCCGGTGTTTGGGGAGCACACTGCACCTTCCAGTTTTCCAGAAGATGCAGATAATCGCACAATACCCGCTGACAATGCAGTTCCTCTTTCTGGAACGCCTTTGCCAGCGGGTATTCCGGTTTCCTCAATGCTGCCGCAGCAGGGGGCTTGTCCGGGTCAATCCCGAAGTCATACGCCAGCTTCTGCGCTGCCTCATAGTTGCTCAGATCAAACAGCCTTGCCACAAAGTCAATCACATCGCCGTGTACCCCGCAGCCGAAGCAGTAGAAGTAGTCCTCGTTCAGCTTCATGCTGGGTGTGCGATCATTGTGGAAGGGGCAGCAGACCATATCGCCGCTTCTAACCTTCAAGTCGTAGTGTTCGGCAGCTTCTTTCAATGTGACCGCTGCCTTGACGTTTTCAAACAGATTCATACAAAATACCTCCGTAATTTTTTTGACAATTTCCTCTTGTCACCTGAATATACGGAGAAAAACGGGTTGAGCCGGGAAATCCGGCATTTCCGCAAAAAAAGAAAAAGCCGCCCTGAATTTTTGCAAAAATGCAAAAATCACAGGACGGCGAATGTTCACAAGATCTGCCTTGATATTATTCCACTTATTGAATATAATAGAGTTAGTTTTTAGGAGGGAGGTTGAGAGCATATGAAATACCTGTCAACCTTTGAAGCAGCAGAGAAATGGGGCATCTCCCATCGGCGCGTGAACGTTCTCTGTAATGAGGGGCGCATCACCGGCGCACAGCGGGCAGGAAGCCGCTGGATTATCCCGGCGGATGCAGAAAAGCCTGCCGATGCCAGAATCCGAAGCGGGAAGTATATCAAAAAGCCGACAGAGGAAAGGGGGACATAAGCGATGGCGGACACCTTTTTACCCGGTACTGTCCGGGAGCGGATTGCCGATCTGATGAAATACCATAAAGTATCCCAGACAGACCTTGCGCTGAAAATCGGCTGCGGAGACAGCTTGCTCAGCCGGTTTCTGACCGGAAAGACAGACAAGCTTGGAGACGAAAACATTATCCGCATTGCCAGAGTCTTTAACGTCTCCACCGACTTTCTTCTGGGCATAACTAACGTCCCTGACAAAAAGAATTATGCCATTGACGAGCTTGGCTTATCTGCACAGGCGGCAAGGAATCTCTACGCCGGAAAAGCAAACGCTCAGGTAGTCAATTACCTTCTGGAAAGCCCTCGTTTTCTTGATTTGACCTACATATTGGAGCAGTATTTCAACGATACGGTTGCCGCTGGGTATGCTGCTCAGAATCAGTTATATACAACTATCAGCAGCCTGACGCGGAAAACGGTAAAAACGGAAGCTGGCGTACAAGCCGCAAGGGACATTGCGCATCTGAGAACATCAGTTTATCAAGCTGATCTTGCCACCATTGAGAATCAGTTTATGCTGGCGGTCAAGGAAGTGAAAAAGGAAATCGGCAATGACTTCGCTGCCATTCAGTCGATGACAGCAGAGCAAGCCAAAAGAATGTTTACAGAGGTTGCAAAGGGACAGGATATGACAAATCCAACCCTTACACCGGAGCAGGTATCTGATCTGATTATCGGCAGTGTGGCTGGCTTGGATGGTGTCAATCGGGATGCGTTGAATACGCTTGGACAGGCGTTGACTGGCTTTTTCCAGGCCACCTTAGAGCAAGCACCATCACAGGAGAAGGACGATGAAGAAACAGTATAATGAGCGGCTCTGTGCGCTGGCTCAAAAAGGGGACACAGAGGCTCGTGACCTTCTTCTGAAAAACAATATGGGTTTCATCCGCAAAACCGCCAATGAAATTTATTTGAAATCCAATCTGGCAGAGAGTGACCTCAGCACAGAAACCAGCGATCTGGAACAGGAGGGCTGCCTCGGTCTGCTGACCGCCATTCCCCTCTTTGACAGCAGTAAGGGCATCAAGTTTTTGACTTACGCCGCACCGTTCATCCGCAACGCCATGACCGACCTGATACGGGATGTTTTCTCCCAATATGAACAGAGAATGACCAGCACCACAGACGGACTTGCCTTGCAGAAAATCCGATTGGATGAGATTCTTCCCGGTGAGGAACGGCTACTGCGCATTGAAGCCATTGCTGATCCGACCGTCAAATCTTCGGAACAGATTTATGTGGATAAAGAAACCATGCGTGAGCTGTACGAAGGTTTGGGCAGACTTTCCGAGCGTGAGCAAGCCTATCTGCTGTACCGCTATGGCTTTACGGACGATGTGGAGCATACGATGATCGGCTCAGCAATTCATTTCAATCTGCGAGAGAGCCGTGCAAAGACATTGGAAGATACTGCAATGGATAACCTCTGGCTGGAGCTGCCGTGGTGGTTTTAGTGTGTCGCTGCGGCGGGACGAGGGCTTGTATATACCTCTGCTTCCTTCTCCGTCCAGTCAGATTTTGCTTCTCAAAAATCCTGCATTTGTGCCGTAACCCACATCACAAAATCCGCCTGTCCTACTGCCGCAGAAAAGTGTCTGCCTACCGCTATCTGCCCGTACAGCAGATGGCGAAGGCAACCCCTTTCCAGCGCCAGCCGGAAGCAAAGGTATAACACACTAGACTTTCTGGTGAAAGTCGTGTGCCACGAAACCTCCGGTTTCTTTGGATTCTTCCAGTCAATGGGGAACACAATCCCCTCTGAACACCCCAGACAAAGGGAAACGCTGTTCCCCTTTGAAATCCCCTTGCCAACAGGGATGCTACTCGCCCCTATTGGAAACTCAACACCAAAAGAGCTGCCCCTTTGGAATACTCTCATGTCCATGCATCGGCTATAACACCCGCTAATTAGCAAGTGCAGTCACTGTTCGTACATATCCAAAAAATGGGTGATTATTATCATTGCTGAACACATCACGAATTCATATTTGTTTTCGAACGCTAACATTTGTTTGATTTTTTCGATATACCATGATATAATAAACTTTAAAGCAACACAGCAGATTAAAATGATAGTGAGGTCACGGCTATGGCTGTAAGCTACAAAAAATTATGGAAACTGCTCATCGACCGAGATCTGAAGAAGAAAGATCTCGAAGCGATGGCCCAGGTAAGCCACTATACAATGAATAAGCTCACCCATGGCGACAATGTCACCACTGATGTGCTGGGGCGGATTTGCAACGCTCTGAGCTGCTCATTGGACGATATTATGGAGTTTGTGGATGAGTAGGCTTGCGTCAACTGTGCTAAAATTTGGTAGAGTGCATATGCGAAGAGAAGGCGCTCCCATCCTAGGAAGGAACCACGTTTATGGATAACATAGAAGCCTTATATGCTAAACCGCTCCCATCTTCTCGATCTGGAGCCTTTTATAATACATTCCCTTATCCAACTAAAATATCTCCCGAGGCTATTGCTGTCTATATAGCTTGTACTACTAATCCGGGAGACATTGTATTAGATGCTTTTGCTGGTAGCGGAAGCACGGGGATTGCGGCCCTTTTGTGTGAACATCCAACTAAACGCATGAAAGAGATTGCAAAAAGCCTAAATGTAACTCCTGTGTGGGGTGCCCGAAATGTAGTGTTATATGAAATCGGGACATATGCCGCATTTGCGATTAAAACGATTCTAAGCAAAATAACCAATCGTGAGTTTACAGAGGCTGTTGAAGGGTTTCTTAAAAAAGCGCAGGATCTCGTCGGTGAGCTATATGAAGTGACAGACCCTGCTGGGGCAGCAGGAACAGTTCGATATGTCATTTGGTCTGAGATGCTGATATGCCCTAACTGCCATGCCGAAATTTCCTACTTTGAGCATGGCACTTCTCGCAATCCGGTACAGTTCAAGGACGAGATTCTTTGCCCTCACTGTAAAAAGGCACACCATATAGACGAAATGACTTTTGCCACCGAAGAGTATTATGACAGATTGCTCCAGAGGCAAGCATCCCGGAAGAAGCGTATCCCAGCATGGATTTATGGTACCACCAAAGGCTGTAACTGGGATCGAAAGGCTACGGAAGCGGATGTAGCCCGTGTCACAGAAATTGAGAGCAACTATCCCCTCAGTGATACTCCTCAAGAGATTCAGTGGGGGGAACTCCATCGTGCGGGCTATCACTATGGCATTACGCATTTGCACCACTTTTATACCGCCAGGAACTACATCGTAATGTCAAAACTATGGAAACTGACGGAAACATACCCAGGGAATATAGCTGACGCCTTAAAGCTACTACTTCTGAGCTATAATGCCTCCCACTGCACTCTAATGACCCGTGTGGTCGCAAAGAAAAAGGCCAAAGATTTTATATTGACCAGCGCTCAAAGTGGGGTATTGTACATCAGCAAACTGCCGGTAGAAAAGAACATTCTCCTTGGCCTCAAAAGAAAGGTCAAGCCCTTTGCTGAGACTTATGCTATGCTGCAGGATTATACTGGGCAGGTTACAATACACAATAGTTCCAGTGCGAAGATGAAGGAAAGCGATAATAGCATTGATTTTGTGTTTACAGATCCACCGTTTGGGGATTTTATCCCCTATGCAGAAGTAAACCAGATCAATGAACTTTGGCTTAACAAAGTCACACACCGCGAGGATGAGATCATAATCAGTGCTTCTCAGGGAAAGGATATCCTGACTTATCAGAATCTCTTGACGCAGGTTTTCAGCGAGATCAATCGTGTACTAAAGCCAAACCACTATGCATCAATTGTTTTCCATGCAGCGAAAGCAAAAGTGTGGGATGCCTTCAGCGAGGCTGTTACTAGCGCGGGACTACAAATTGTGCTCACCAACATTCTGGATAAAACCCAAGCGAGCTTTAAGCAGGTGGTGTCAGATGGATCGGTCCAGGGAGATCCGCTTTTCCTACTCAAGAAAAGTTCAGCAAGGAAACATGGTTCGCAGCTAACAGATGAAGATGTATTGCGTTCGCTCCTTGCCGATCATATGACTGATCCAGACTTCGATAAGCGCACATGTTTTTCGTGGTATGTCAATCGCTGTATGAAATTGGGTGTGGATGTTAAAATGGATGCCAAGCAAGTTTACGAATTCTACGATTCTCGGAAAAGGACCAAATAATATGAAAAAACCAGGTAACACATTCTCTCATCAAAAGCGATTTGGGCAATACTTCTCCGGGGATAAAGTGGCTGCATTATTGTCTCTACTATTGCCGCAAGGACGGCAGTATTCTTCTATTATCGATCCAATGGCAGGCAAGGGCGATTTACTTAACGCCGTTGCTTCTAAGGCTCTGCAAAGTGCCCATATTCTTGGTGTGGAAATTGATGAGCCAGTTGCTGAAACATGCCAAAAACGATTATCGCAAGCAACCATCATCTGTGAGGATGCTTTTCGGAGCGAAGCCATCGTTACAGAACTAGGTTGGGATTTGGTTATTACAAACCCCCCTTATGTGCGCTATCAACTCCAGAATGATGGTAATAGTGTAATGCCAACAGGAAACAGCATTAGGAACAACCTTTTCGCTCTACTGAATCAGCTCCCTTATCTGGATGCAGAAGAAAAACAGCTATTGCTTCAGATTACCCAAAATTACTCAGGGTTATCCGATATGGCGGTGCCATCGTGGATCTTGTGTGCTGCGCTAGTTAAAGTGGACGGAGTTTTAGCTATGGTAGTACCTGAGACTTGGCTAAACCGCGAATACGCAAAGCCTATTCAATATCTTTTACTAAAGACCTTTGATGTGCTAGCCATAGCAAGGGATGTGAATGCTTGCTGGTTCGATAACGCTCTGGTACGGACTTGTCTTATTGTCGCTAAAAAGAAGAAGATTGTTCCCCTGTCTGAGGCAACAGGCGAGAAAACACTGTTTATTGATTTAGGAGCAGGGCTCGTGGGAGAGCGCTCCTTAGTTGATAATTTAACATGGAATGGTCTATCAGGAGAAAAAGCTCTTATGGACTTGTTGACCAGCGAGGTAAATGCTACCGACAACGACTTTACACTAGAAAGCAGAAGCACCATGTCGTTATTTCCTCAGATGCTGGCTTCTCAACGTATACCAAAGTGGATGTTATCGGGAGATTTTCAGGCGCAAAATAGCGCCTCCCAACTTCCACCGGAATTAGACAGCATATTGAATAATGTCCCTGAGCAAGCATACATGACGCTAGGTGACTTGGGAATACATTGTGGACAGGGGTTACGGACAGGTGCAAACGAATTCTTTTATTTTAAGATTATTGGTAAAACTGATGATGAATATTCCTTGCGCACAGGCAAATGGTTTGGTGGAGGGATAATTGATGTCTCCCAAAAGTATATCATTCGCTGTGTGCAGAACCGCCGCCAAGTAACTGGGCTTGCAGTGAACCCGCAAACGGTAGAAACAGGCGTGCTATACTTACAAAATTACATACGGTCTCAAGATTTTGCCGTCTGTACACATAACGTAGCAGGACAGTATCAAGAACTACCAAGTACACTGAGCAAGTATATTTCTGCGGCAGAAAAATACAAAAATCCGAGAGAAATATCTTTCAGAGAGTACAGTGCGGTAAAGTCAAATGAGAAAAAGATTAACTTCCAATATGAACGGTTCTGGTATATGCTACCGCAATTTGCCCCAAGACATCTCCCCAATCTTTGCATCACTCGTGTTAGTTCAACTGCGGCAGACTGCGTTTATGTCCCGCAATTGAAGGAAAATCCTATTGCAGTGGATGCGAACTTTGTCACTCTGTGGGGGGACTCAGAAGAAACCATTAAAATTTGTTTGGCGCTTCTGAACTCAACCTGGAGCAGATGCTATCTGGAATTACTCTGCACAGTAATGGGCGGTGGCGCACTTAAAATAGAAGCAAGCCATGTGCGCCAGTTGCTATTTCCTAAATTAAACCACCGCCAACTTCAGCGACTCTCAGAATACGGTATAACGATAGCGAAAAGGAAAAAGCTTACTCCAGAACTGCGCGATGCTATTGATACCACTATTTTGGAATCATTTACTGATGAAGAAAGCCTATTAATGCAGATCAGAGCGCTGCTCCGAAAAAGACTTAATGAAAGGGGTGCCAAATATGAACTATAACGAACTCAGGGATTTTGCTCATCACGCTCAAGCAATGATTTCTTCTGGAGCGGTCGAGGATCGGTTGCGCCATTATCTGTCCTCGAAGCTTCCTAGCATTTTTCCGAGTTCTCCGTGGTGGATTCAAGCTCACATGGAAGGAACAGAAGCCCATGTCCGTTTCTCTGTTGGGCATAGAAACCGCGAGGGGTTTGTTGATGCGGTTGTCGGTAAAACTGCTATTGAATATGAGAAAAATCTCACCCAACAGGTTATCTTTGATGAGGGATATCATCAGGTTAAAGAATACTGTGCGGCACTGCACAATATTGGTATCCCTGCGGAAGAAATACTCGGAGTACTTTCTGACACTGTTCGCTGGTACGGATATTCGGTCACTATTGTTGGGGATGTAGAGGATGGTCACTTGTATGGCCCAGATAATATCGAACTGACCCAAACGGCAGCCGTTGATTTGTCACGGGAAACTGATGAAGAGTTTCGTAGATTTGAGGCATTTGTCAGCCAATTCCTTGACCGAGAGCAGTCCAGGCTGCTGAATGCTAGTACACTCGTCACGGATTTTGGTATGGATAGCAGCTTTTATAGCCAAAACATTTCCGTATTTAGGGATACCGTCATCAGAGCGATGAGTGAAAAGCCTGACTATGCGGTGCTGATTCAGCAGGTCTGGCAAAACTTCATTGCTTATCTTGGGGTATCTGATTACGGCAAATTTTCTGTTGGGACGTACATCAACGAGTTTTATTTGGTTACAGTTGCTAAAATCATCTGCGTTAATGTCATGGCTGGAGAGCCAGTTATAAGTGATGCCAATGAAATTAAAAAGATCCTCAACGGTGAGTATTTTGCAAGACAAAATGTCTTTAACCTCGTGGATTACGATTACTTTGGCTGGCTCAATAATATTCCTTATGTGGAGCAGATTGTTGGCAGTGTTGCCGAATTGCAGCACAGATTGGTTGCCTATGATTTCTCACGCGTGGGAGAAACCGATATTTTTGGCCGTTTGTTAGCACAACTTGCTAACAAAGAGCATCGCTTGATGCTAGGGCAGGAGTTTACGCCACACTGGGTTGCTCAAGATATTGTAGAATATAATATGGATTTACTGGCCGGAAATTCTCCGCGCATCGTAGATATGTGCTGTGGGTCTGGCGTATTCCTTATTGAGTCGATAAAGGCAGTACGGCGGCAATATGATATCGTTCCAGAACGATATTCTACGGAAAAAGATGATATCGTTTTCTCTTGCGTTATGGGATTTGATATCGATCCGTTGGCGGTCATGCTGGCAAAGGTTAACTGGGTTATGTCCATGCGAGATCTTTTCTCGGTTCATCATGGAGATATCACAGTTCCAATTTACCACGCCGATTCGCTGTTCATTGCTACGCCCATAACGCATCAAATGCCGGATGACGCTAATGACGCATATATCCTTCATTTTGCCCACCACGAAGTATCTCTGCCTGCTTTTCTGCTGTCGCCGGTACACCGAAAAATGTTCGATGCCTTTATGGCGAAAGTCTACCGTTTAGCTATGGCAAGGGCATCTGAAGTCGAGACTCCAATTGAACCTGATGCCGTTGATAGATTGATTGATGCTGTGGAAACAGATAGCGAAATAACACTTTCTGACGAAGAGCGTCAGGCCCTTTTACCATCAGCACAACAATTGGTTGAGGAATTGGAACGCTTGCAAAGAGAAGGCCGCAATGGTATATGGTACTTTATCATCTGCAATAGTTACCGCCCCGGACTGACAGAGCAACAGTTTAACTGCATTGTTTCCAATCCGCCGTGGATGGCAATGAGCAAATTGGCGGATAATCCTTACAAGACTACACTCCAAAGAATTGCTCGGCAGTATGGGATCAAACCTGTTGGTGCCTCCCACCCGCACATGGAGCTTGCCACAACTTTCTTGTTAAGTGCTGTCAATCGTTACTTGGAAGATGGTGCTCGATGGAGCTGCGTCATGCCCGGAAGCCTTTTGAGCGGCTTAAACCACGAACCATTGCGAAGTGAAAAGTATCGCTCGTCTGATGTAGCTTTGCCATTACAATTTGATGCGATATGGGAATTACCCCAGAATACATTCAAGAATAAGGCCATTGTCCTTTCTGGAAAGAAAGACGATCCACCATCACCTGATGTACTTGAAGGGCGAGTTTATACGGATGTTGGAGTTTATGAAGAGGTGCACTATACTCTAAACCGCCAAGGTAATCGGAGCGCTTGGACAAATAAGGGGCGAAATGTGGAAGTGGCCGATATCCTAGGCGGCGGTGCATTAAAGTTTTCTCAGGGTTGTGACCTGTTCCCACGGACTGCCCTCTTCCATGAGTTTGTAGAGCGGCCAAACGGGAATTGGGACATTGCTCCGATTGAGCGGACAAGCAATTTGTGGTATCTCGTGAACGATCAGAAGAAGACCAGTTGCGAGGGCTTGGCCGCGGAGAATGTAGATAAAAGCTATATTTTTGACGCATTTATCTCCAAGAATCTTTCTCCATTTTATATGGCTACTCCGGCTAAGGTGTTGATGCCCGGAAAGAAGGTAGATGGTCAGTGGAAAGCAATTTCTGCTACTGACAAAGCTTTGATGAATACCAGTACAGCCTATGTATTCAACCAAATTGAGGAAGATACGAACACCCCATCTTCTCTGGCAACTTATTTGCACGATACCATCAATATTTATGGCAAACTAGACAAGCAGAACTTTTCTACTAAAAATTGGTTGGTGCTCTCAAGTGCGAGCGGTGCGAATCCGTGTGCAGCTTACATTTCGCTCGAAACGCTTGATCGTGCTCGGCTGATTATTGATCAAACCTTATACTGGTATCTTGCAGATAGTGAAGATGAAGCCATTTATATCGTCGGTCTGCTTAATAGCGATGCACTGTCGGATGCTATTAAAGATTTCCAGCCAGAAGGCGGATTCGGAAAACGGCACATACACACGTTGCCGTATAAGATCATTCCAAAGTATGACAACGAGGATGCTGCCCATATTGAGGTAATCTCTAGAACGCGAGAGTTGACGAGAGAATGGGCTACTCTGTGCCGTGGGGGTGAATATGCGAACCTGCTTCAGCCTAACAGTAGCTCCCTCAGCAGCAGAAGGCGGCGGCAACAATCGGCGATCCGAAGCCTTGGAACATATGCAGGATATGAGGCCGCTTGCCACGCGGTTTTAGGATAAAGCGAGGACGATACAATGGCTTCAATTATAACAAAAATTCGGCTTATCAATTTCAGACGATTTAGAGATTACACCGTAACGCCTAATGAGAGAATTAATATTCTTGTGGGCGATAACGAAGTTGGCAAAAGTAGTATCCTCGAGGCTATTGATTTGGTTGCTGGCGGAAATGTGCGCAGAGTGGAATCGATTGGTCTAGATCGGTTAATCAATATTGATGCCGTAAAAAAGTTCCACTCTGGACGGAGAACCTTTGAAAACCTCCCAGTTCTCAGAATCGAGTTATACTTATCGGGTGACAACTTTGATTTTACAATGTGCGGCAAAAATAACACAGACGAAACAGAGTGTGACGGGATTCGTTTGGTGTGCGAACCAAATCCAGATTACCGAGCGGAGATAACAGCCGTTTTGTCGGCAGAGTCTGGTTATTTTCCGTACGACTACTACTCGATCCGCTTTTCCACTTTTGCGGATGAGGGCTATACTGGCTACAAGAAGAAAATTCGTAGTATTCTCATAGATAGCTCTACTATGAACTCTGAGTATGCTACCACCGACTTTGTACGCCGAATGTACATACGATACACCGAGCAAGATGTAAAAGAACGCGCAAATCATAAAAATAGTTACCGCCAGATGCGAACCAACTTCCAAGCAGATAGCCTAAAAGCTCTCAATGAGCGGTTACCTACTGACAGACACTATGCATTTGGATTAAAGAGCGGATCTGCAATGGGACTCGAGTCGGACTTAATGATCTATGAGGATGAAATTGGGATTGATAGCAAAGGCACCGGCAAACAAATCTTCATAAAGACAGATTTTGCACTTGAACGCTCTGGTGAAAATGTTGACGTCATCCTTGTTGAAGAACCAGAAAACCACCTGAGTCCGGTTAACCTTCGCAAATTGATTCAGCGAGTATCTGACACGCAGAGCGGGCAACTTTTTATTACAACGCACAACAGTCTGATTAGTACCCGGTTAGAGTTGAAGAACCTTTTAATCATGCATATCAATGGCACGGATAAACCGATTATGCTGAAGGATCTGTGTGACGAAACGGCCAAGTATTTTATGAAAGCCCCTCCTGCTAGCATTATAGAATTTGCACTTGCGAAAAAGGCTATTCTGGTTGAAGGCCCATCCGAATATATGTTAATGGAGAAGTTTTACAAGACATGCGCTGGATGCTCCCCAGAATCTGATGGTGTCCATATTATCGATGTGCGCGGGTTGAGTTTCAAACGATATCTCGATATCGCAAAATTAACTGGCTGTAAGGTCGCCATCATAACAGATAACGATACGGATTATCGGAAGCACTGTGTGGACAAGTATAGTGATTACGCGTCCAGTCCTAATATAAAGATTTTTTACGAGGTTGATGATGCGAAGCGGACTTTTGAAATTATCCTCTATGGGGATAATCCAGCGCTATGCGATACGCTGTTTGACTCGCCTGCCTTGGATTACATGCTGAACAATAAAACAGAAGCCGCATATGCGCTACTGTCTCAAGATGATCAGATAGTAGTCCCCGACTATATAAAGAGAGGCATCAAATGGATAAAAGAGTAATCTTTGCTGTTGCTGGCTCAGGGAAAACGACTTATATCGTTGATTCTCTTTCCCGGGATAAGCGATCACTCATAGTCACATATACAGTTGGAAATTACAACAATCTATGTCGCAAAATTTCTGAGAAGTTCAATGGCGACTGGCCAGAAAATATTTGGGTCATGGGATATTTTACGTTCCTGTATAGATTTTGCTATAAGCCGTTTTTAGCAGATAAGCTTAAGACTAGAGGCATATTTTACGAGAAAAATCCCAATAACCGATTACGACAATGTGATAAAGCCTATTATATTACATCGGCAGGCTATATTTATAGTAACAGGTTGGCGTTGTTGATTGAACATACCGGATCGATGGAAACACTGAAGCGGCGTTTAGAAAAATATTTTGATGAGTTTATTGTTGATGAGATACAGGACATTGCGGGGCGTGATTTTTCTTTCCTCGAGCAACTTATGACAGCCAACATAAACATGCTTTTTGTTGGTGATTTCTACCAGCACACCTATGATACAAGCCGGGACGGTAATGCTAATAAAAATCTATTTGATAATTTCCCAAACTATGAAGCACGCTTTATAAACCGAGGCTTCTTGTCTGACAAGACATCACTTGTAAAGAGTTGGCGCTGCAGTTCCAGTATTTGCTGTTTTATTACAGAGAATCTGGGCATTGAGATATATTCTAACCAGAACACAGGAATGAGTAGCGAAGCAAGTGATATCATTTTCCTCTCTGAACAAGCCCAGATAAATAGTATTTTAGCGAATCCGAATATTGTAAAGCTACATTTCCGAAACAGCTCAAAGTATGGATCTAGCCATAGAAATTGGGGAGATACCAAAGGAGAAGATCATTATCAAGATGTCTGCGTGATGCTTAATAAGGCTACAGCGGAAAAATATGCTGCCGGAAAATTGTGCGAATTAGCCCCATCGACTAGGAATAAGCTATACGTGGCAATTACAAGAGCGCACGGAAAAGTCTATCTCATCAATGAATGAACTGAAGACCTGGGATAATTACGAAAGACAATTATCCCAGGTCTTCTAAACTAAAGCATTCCAAAATAATTGAATGCCTCTCTAATCGCTAATTCCTTCTCAGGCGGGCATTGGGGCTGCTTGACATTCTCCTTCTTCGACAGATTATAGTTTTGTCCAACATCCAGCCCGCATTTCCGCTTTACCTGAGAAATATACAGGGAAGATACCTTTAGTCCACTATGCTCCCGCACGTACTCCTTGATCTGCGGATAGGTTGCGCCTTTCTGGAATCCGGACATATCCATATTCTCCAAAGAGAACTCCACACGTACCTTTTTGGAGTCGATTTCTCCCTTGGAAAGTAAGACAACCGTCTCAATATGCGCTGTATGTGGGAACATATCTACGGGTTGGATTTTTTGGATTTTATATGTGCTGTTCTTATCTATGTATGCCAAATCTCTTGCTAAGGTTTCGGGGTTGCAGGAGATGTATACTACTGTTTTTGGCGACATTTTTATAAGGGAAGAGAGGAATTTTTCGTCACTTCCTGCTCTCGGCGGGTCCATAAATACTACATCGGGCTTTTCGCTTTCTTCTGCGACTGCCTCCATAAATTCGCCTGCATCGCCCTGATAAAATCTTATATTCTTCAAATTGTTTGCTCTTGCGTTCTGCACCGCATCCTTGACTGCGTCTTTGTTAAGTTCAACGCCTATAACTTCGCCTGCACCGTGCTTTGCGGCAACAATTCCGATTGTGCCGATTCCGCAGTAGGTGTCAAGCACTGTTTCTTTGCCTTTCAGATTTGCAAATTCAATTGCCTTGTTGTAAAGCACCTCGGTCTGCACAGGGTTAATCTGATAAAAACTCTTTGATGAAATTCTGAATTTACATCCGCACAAAATATCTTCAATGTATCCTTTGCCGTACAGTACCTTTTGCACATCGCCGAGCACAAGGTTTGTTCTGTACGGATTTATATTTTGAACAACTGTTTTGATTTCGGGAAACTGTTTGGTAATCGCTTTTACGAAATTATTTTTTGACGGAAAAACAGGAGTGCCTGTTACCAAAACAAGCATTACTTCGTTTGTTGCAAAGCCTCTTTTTACAAGTATATGTCTTAAAAAACCTCTCTGCTTGTCCTCGTCATAGGTTGTGAGCTTGAAAGATTTAAGCATTTTTCGTACGGCAACTATGATTTTATCCGCCGTTACATCTTCTGTCATACATTCGTCAATGCCGACGATGTGGTGAGTTCCCGATTGGTAGACACCCGAAATTATTTTACCGTTTTTATCTGTCCTGAACGCTGCCTGAACCTTGTTGCGGTAATGATAGGGTGTGTTCATACCGATTATTTTATCTGCCTTGCAAAATTTTGAGAGCAGTTTTTCAACTTTTTTCTGTTTAAAGCTAAGTTGCTCGGTGTAGGTGAGATTCTGCAACTGACATCCGCCGCATTTTTTATATACGGGGCAGCTGCCTCTTTTTATGTTTTCTTTTGTATTGCTCATAATTTATTCTCCGTATCAATATCTGAAAAGAGCCAAGGCTTTGGGTGCTTGGCTCTTTATTTTGTATGTATTATTCTTCTTTTTCTTTTTCGTCTGTTGTTTTTTCTTCGTTTGTACTTTCGTCAACAAGTCTTTTTACAACAACACGAATAATTCTCTGATTTGCCACTTCCATAATCGTAAAGCGGAAACCGCCTGCCTCTACGCTTTCACGCTTATTCGGAATACTGCCTGCATTTTCAAGAATGTATCCGCCGACGGTTATGCTGTCACTGTCAATGTAATCTTCGTCAAGGTCGAACAGCGCAAGCATATCGTCAAGCTCGAGGTCGCCGTTTACAAGAAATTCATTCTTGCCGATTTTGTAGTAGTTGTGCTCAATTTCTTCGTCCTCGTCCCATATGTCGCCGACGATTTCTTCAAGCAGATCTTCCATTGTGAGAATACCGAGAGTTCCGCCGTATTCGTCGGTAACGATTGCAAGGTGAACTTTTATTCTCTTGAAAGTGCTGAGAATTTTTGAAAGAGGTTGAGTTCTGAATACAAAGTACGGCGGCTGCATTATGTCACGCACATCCGGTGCGATGCCGTCCGCAAGTTTTTCGAGATAATCTCTTGTGTGAAGTACGCCGACAATGTTGTCAACGGTATCTTTATATACAGGAATTCTTGAATATCTGTTTTCAATAATTAAATTTTTAATTTTCTCCGGCGAATCGTCCACGCTTATGAATGTAACATCAACTCGAGGTGTGATGACTTCTTCGGCGGTTTTTTCGTCAAAGTCAAGTGCAAGGCGAACCATCTCGCTTTCGCTTTCTTCAAGCACGCCCTCTTCTTCAATGCTTTCTACTATATATTTAAGCTCATTTTCGGTAACGCTCGGTGCATCCTCTGTTCCGCCTGCAATCTTAAGGGCAAGGCTTTTGAACTGTACAAGGATAAACACAAGTGGGGTTAAAATGAACATCAAGAACTTTATTATGCCTGCTGTTTTAAGAGAAAAGCTGTCGCAATTTTCTTTCGCCAAACATTTAGGAAGCACCTCACCGAATGTGAGTACAAGCAAAGTAGTTGCACCCGTTGCAATAGCTGAACCGTAGTCGCCGAAAAGTGCCATACACAATACCGTTGCAAGTGATGAACAGCTAAGGTTTACTACATTGTTGCAGATAAGAATGGTGGTAAGTGCTTTGTCAAAATTTTCAATAACAAAAAGAGCGGTTGTTGCTTTTTTGTCGCCGTCTTCGGACTTCTTTTGAATACGGATTTTGTTTACAAAAGAAAATGCCGTTTCCGTTGCGGAAAAGAACGATGACAATGCAATAAGTACGAAAATTACTATCGCCATTACTATGTTTGATGCCAATTAAACTCACTCCAAAAAACATTATTACTTTTATACTACTATAATTCTTTTATATCATTATTGTTTTTAAGAAAAAAGAGCAAAAAGATTGAAATATATTGCTATAAATGCTATAATATTTAATTGCAAAATACATTATTAACGCATTTTTGGAAAAAATATTTTTCGGAGGTGCATTAATATGGCACAAAAAGCAAAAGAAAAGAATACCACAGCAAAAAAATCGGGTAAGTCAAGGGTTGATAATACAGTAAAAAATCCGAACGAACAGCCCGAAAAAAAGTCGCTTGAAAAAGACAGTCCCATTGACGAACAGCATACGGATCAGGTAGAAGAAACAGGTTCGGTGCTCACTACGCATAAAGACAGCGTAATTCATTGTCTGACAATTATAGGACAGATTGAGGGACATTACATTCTTCCGCAACAGAATAAAACGACCAAGTATGAGCATGTTATTCCGTTGCTTGTATCTATTGAAGAAGACGAAAGAATAGACGGTCTGCTTATTTTAATAAATACGGTCGGCGGAGATGTAGAGGCAGGTCTTGCCATTGCCGAGGTTATTTCGGGAATGAAAAAGCCCACGGTTTCAATTGTGCTCGGCGGAGGACATTCCATAGGCATACCGCTTGCCGTTGCGGCAGACAAGAGTTTTATTGCACCGAGTGCGTCTATGACGGTGCATCCTGTGCGAACTACGGGACTGACGCTCGGCGTTCCGCAGACTTTTGAGTATTTTCAGCGTATGCAGGACAGAATTACAACCTTTGTTGCGGAAAATTCCGATATTTCAAAAGAACGGTACAATGAGCTTGTTCTCAACACGGGCGAACTTGTAATGGACATCGGAACGATTCTTGAGGGGGAAGAGGCTGTCAGTGAAGGCCTTATTGACGAGGTCGGCACGGTTTCGGATGCAATTGACTGCCTGTACACAATGATAAAACGCAATAAGACCCGTAAAAAACGTGGCAGATAATTTTATTTTTTACAGTAACCGCATATAAATAATTGCGGTTATATGGGCGGTCAGAATCGCCCTTACATATATTTTATGGATAAAGGAGTACATATTATGTCAATTATTGATGCAATCATTCAGGGCATCGTGCAGGGCTTAACAGAGTTTTTGCCTGTATCGAGCAGCGGACATCTTTCTATTACACAGCATATTTTGGGCGCAACGGAAAATAACCTTTTCTTTAATGTTATGCTCCATGTGGGAACACTTGTAGCGGTAGTTGCTTTTTACCATAAGCTTATATGGAGTCTTATCAAGGAATTTTTCTCACTTGTTAAAGATGTATTTACAGGTAAATTTAAATGGAAAGAGATGAATTACGAAAGAAATCTTATTATGATGCTCATTATAGGACTTCTTCCGCTTTTCCTGTTATTCCTGCCTATTCCGGGCACGGATATGAAAATTAAAGATCTTGCCGATGTTCTTACAGGCGAAAGATACTTGATTGTGGTTTCGATTTCTTTGATGATTACAAGTATTTTGCTTACTGTCGGTATTATCTGCAACAAGAGAACTATCGGTTCAAACGCAGGTTTTAAGCATTTAAAAAATGCAAAGCACAGCGAAAATTCGGCAGGCAAAGAGAGCTTTAATGTTCTTGACGCTGTATGCGTAGGTCTTATGCAGTTTGTTGCTGCAATTTTCCCAGGTATTTCCCGTTCGGGTTCAACTCTTGCAGTCGGTGAGATGAGAGGCATAAACAAGCAGAAAGCGCTTGACTACACATTTGTTCTCGGTGTTCCGTCAATACTTGCGGCAGCTCTTCTTGAGGGTGTTGACGCAATAAAAAGTCCGGAGGGCATATCAATTGACCCTGTGGTAATTATAGTTGGTATGGTAGTTTCTGCAATTGTAGGCTACTTTGCAATTCTTATTTTCAAATGGTTCTTAAAGACCGACAAAATGATAATTTTCGTAGTATATACTGCACTTGTAGGTATAGTATTCCTTGTTATTTCCTGCATTGAAATGAACACAGGAGCAAATGTCTTTACCGGTGCAATGATTCAATAATGCTTTAAGCGGAGGTAGTATAAATTGGCAACCCAGAAAAAGACAACCAAAAAGAAAGCTTCAGGTAAATCAACCTCCTCAAAAGCAAAAAGCACTAAAAAAAGTCAACCGATACCTGAATCACAACCTTTGCTGACACCAAGGATAAGAGCAATTATCCTTGGTGCTTTATCACTGTTTTTTGTAATTTTAATATTTGTTCAGAGCGTAAATTTATGGAGTACGGTTCGTTCCGCACTTTTTGGAGTATTTGGCTTTGCAACATTTCTTGTTCCCGTCTTTCTTATGTATATGGCAATTATTACGGACAAGGAAAAGCAAATACAGCATTTTAAAAGTAAGGTAGCACTCTGCATACTTATTGTTTTGCTGATAGGAGCATTGATTTATGTTGCAACAGGCACTCCTCATTCGGAAAAAGGTTATCTTGCCTGTGCAGGCGAACTTTATCTCGATATTTTCGAAAGTGAATCTTACTTTACATTCGGCGCCGGTTTTATCGGAGGATTGCTTGGTTATCCTATGGCATCGTTAATCGGAAATGTTCCGACGGTATTGATTTGTATTCTTGTATTGCTTGCCGTTATTTTCGGCATTACAAATCTTTCAATCAATGATATTGCAGAAGCTGCCGCATCAAAGGTTGAGCAAGGTGTTACATATGTAAAGCACAAGAGCGAAGAAAAAGCAAGGGTAAGGCGTGAGTACATTGCCGAGCGTGAGGCGGAAGAGGCACAGCGTGAGATGTTTATTGCAGGCGGAGAGAATGACAAAACCATAGTTTCTCCTCAAAAGAAAAAACGCAGAGGCAAGAGGAGCGGCATTGATATTCCTCTTGATGAAAGTACTCACGATGATAACAAAACAAAGCTTAACAGAAAACTTGAGGTTGACTGCGACTACAAAGCAGATGTTAAAGATGCGTCAAAAGTTGCAGATGAAGTTGAAGAGCCGCAGTTTTATGAAAGTCCCGAAAAAGAAGTATACGGTGAAGAATACGAAGATGAAATAATACAGAATGAACATAACGAAAATGAAAATGTTTCTGACGATTTGATGGACATAATCAACAGAGCAAGCAAAAACTTTGATGAAAAGAATCATAAAGCAGAAACAGAACCCGAGCCGGTTCCGTCATACGAAGAGAACAGACATAACGAAGAAAACAGCTTTGAAGAAGAACTTGAAAATGCAAGCTATTCTCCTGTTGAAATCAGAGAAAAAGAAGAAAAGCCTGAGTATCATTTTCCGCCTATTCAGCTGTTAAGTCTTTCAGAAAACAATAACGATAAAAATGCTGCGGAAGAAATGCATAACAATGCGAAAAAACTCATTGATACGCTTGACAGCTTTAATGTAAAAGCATCTATAGTAAATATTTGCCGTGGTCCGTCTGTTACAAGATATGAACTTTCACCTGCTCCGGGTGTAAAGATAAGCAAGATTACAAACCTTTCAGACGATATTGCACTTAACCTTGCCGCAAACGGAGTAAGAATCGAAGCTCCTATTCCGGGCAAAGCCGCAGTCGGTATTGAAGTACCGAACAAGGTTGTAAGTATGGTTACTATGCGTGAGTTGATTGACTCCGATGAATTCAGAAGAGGAAAGAGTAAACTTACCTGCGTACTCGGTAAAGATATTTCGGGTGAAATTGTGGTTACCGACCTGTCAAAACTTACTCACTTGCTTATTGCAGGTACAACGGGTTCGGGTAAATCTGTTTGTGTAAACTCAATTCTTATGAGTATCCTTTACAAAGCTACACCCGACGAAGTAAAACTTTTGCTTGTTGACCCCAAAATGGTTGAATTTACAAAGTACAGAAGTATTCCGCATTTGCTTATTCCTGTAGTAACCGACGCTAAGAAAGCGGCGGGTGCGCTTGGATGGGCGGTTTCCGAAATGGAGCAGAGATATAAGATTCTTTCGGAATACTACTGTAAAAATATTGACGCATACAATGAGCTTATAGAAGAAAATCTTAAGTATATGGCAGAAAATCCGCCTGTAGAAAATGAAGACGGCGAACTTGTTCAGCCTGTACTTGAGAGAAACGGTTTACCTGTACCAAAGGAAAAAATGCCGAGAATTGTAATTGCAATTGATGAGCTTGCCGACCTTATGATGGCAGCTCCGAGTGAGGTGGAAGAGTACATTGCCCGACTTGCTCAAAAAGCAAGAGCCGCAGGTATGCATTTGCTTGTTGCAACGCAACGACCTACGGTAAATGTAATTACAGGTCTTATCAAGGCAAATATTCCAAGCCGTATTGCGCTTAAAGTAAGTTCAAATATTGATTCAAGAACTATCCTTGATTTCAGCGGTGCAGAAAAACTCATAGGCAGAGGCGATATGCTTTTCTTGCCTGTAGGTGCGCCAAAACCAATGCGTGTGCAGGGTTGCTATGCTTCCGATGAGGAAATTGAGGGTGTAACAAATTATATTAAAAAATCTTCTTCCGCTCAATATAATGCGGAGATTGAAGAAAAAATCAAGAGAATTGCCGCAGAAGAAATTACTCAGGGTAAAAAAGGCGATGACAGAGGCGGCGATGATATTGAAATTGACTCAAAAATGGAAGACGCAATTAAATGCGTAATTGAAGCAGGACAGGCATCTACTTCACTTCTTCAGCGCAGACTCAAGGTAGGTTATGCAAGAGCCGGCAGAATGATAGACGATATGGAGCAGATGGGTGTTGTAGGCCCTCATCAGGGTTCAAAACCGAGAGATGTACTTATGACCTATAATGAATGGCTTGAACACCGTAATATTATGGGCAGTGACGATGAATAAATTATATAGGTGATATTATGGCATTTTTACCGATGAATATAAAAGAGGTTAAAGCCCGTGGATGGGACGAAGTTGACTTTGTATATGTAATGGGCGACAGTTATGTTGACCACCCGTCTTTTGGTGCTGCCATAATTACAAGAGTGCTTGAGGACTGTGGCTATAAGGTTGCAGTCCTTTCTCAGCCTGATTGGAAAAATGACGCCGACTTTTTACAGTTTGGCAAACCGAGGCTCGGATTTTTTGTTACGGCAGGCAATATAGACAGTATGGTTGCACATTATACCGTTGCAAAGCGTAAGCGAAGTGATGACGCTTATACGGCAGGCGGTAAAAACGGCAAGCGTCCTGACAGAGCTGTAACTGTTTATTCAAATATAATCCGCAGACTTTATCCCGATTCGGTAATAATTATCGGCGGACTTGAAGCCTCGCTAAGAAGATTTGCTCATTATGATTATTGGAAAAACACCGTAATGCCGTCTGTACTTTTTGACAGTAAAGCAGATATTATTTCTTACGGAATGGGCGAGCTGCAAACTATTGAAATGGCAAAGCGCTTGTCGGAGGGTTATCCCGTAGAGGCTTTGTATGACATCCGTGGTATTTGCTACGCTGTAAAGACAAGCGATTATGTTCCGAAAACCGTTGTGGAACTGCCGAGTTACGAAAGAGTTTGTGAGAGCAAAAAGGACTATGCAATTGCTGCCAGAAAAGAGCTCGAAGAGGCAGATGCGGTAAGAGGCAAAACTCTTATTCAGCGCCACGGCAACTTTATTTTAATTCAGAATCCGCCTATGCAGCCGCTTGACACAAAACAGCTTGATTATGTGTATTCGTTACCGTATGAAAGATGGTATCCGCAGTGTTACGAAAAACTCGGCGGTGTACCGGGTATTCAGGAGGTACTTTTCTCAATTACGCATAACCGCGGTTGCTTTGGCGCTTGTAATTTCTGTTCGCTTGCGTTTCATCAGGGAAGAGCGGTAACGGCAAGAAGTAAACAAAGCGTTATTGACGAGGCAAAGTCTTTTCTTAACGATAAGAGATTTAAAGGATATATAAGTGATGTGGGCGGCCCTACAGCCAACTTCCGTCTGCCGTCCTGCGAAAAACAGAAAAAGGCGGGACTTTGTAAAAGCAGAAAGTGTCTTGCCCCGACTCCTTGCCCTAATATGCAGGTGTCGCATACGGAGTATCTTGATATTTTGCGAGAATTGAGAAAACTTGACGGCATTAAAAAAGTATTTATTCGCAGCGGTATTCGTTTTGATTATCTTATGGAAGATCAGAGTGACGAATTTTTTGAAGAGCTTGTAAAGTATCATATAAGCGGTCAGTTAAGAGTTGCGCCGGAGCATTGCTCGGCTGCAGTTCTTGACAGAATGGGTAAACCGCACATAGAAACTTATAAAAAGTTTTGCGATAAATTCTATAAATTGACAGGTCGTATGAGTAAAGACCAATACATAGTACCGTACCTTATGAGTTCGCATCCGGGTTCTACTTTGAAAGATGCGGTGGAACTTGCGCTGTTCTGTAAGAGGGAGAATATACATCCAAAGCAGGTGCAGGACTTTTATCCGACTCCGGGTACAATTTCAACCTGTATGTTTTATACAGGCATAGACCCTTATACAATGAAAGAGGTTTATGTGGCGAAAACCGAGGAAGAAAAGTCAATGCAAAGAGCACTTTTGCAATACTTTATTCCCGAAAACAAACAGAAAGTAATTAAAGCACTTATAAAAGCAGGCAGAAAAGATTTGATAGGTTATGATTCAAAATGTCTTGTTCAGCCAATGAGTAATCAAAATAATTATAAGGGAAATAATAAAGGTCAGAAATCTTCTTACAATTCAAATAAAAACAATTCCCGTAACAGAAACGGAAAACAGACAAAAGATAAGTTTGCAAAATACAGAAGAAAAAAGAAATAAATTAACTGTAAATGCAAACCGTCAAAGCCCTGTTCTTATATGTAAGTTTAGGTATTGACCTATTGTAAATTTTGATTTATAATTAACAAATGAAAACAAAATCAGAAAGGATTTTATAATAAAATGGGAGTTTATGAGGAATTAGTAGCCAGAGGTCTTATCGCTCAGGTTACAGATGAAGAAGAAATCAAAGAGCTTGTCAACAACGGTAAAGCTATATTTTATATCGGTTTTGACCCTACAGCCGACAGCTTACATGTAGGTCACTTTATGGCACTTTGTCTTATGAAACGCTTACAGATGGCAGGCAACAAGCCGATTGCTCTTATCGGCGGCGGTACAGCTATGATCGGTGACCCGTCAGGCAGAACAGATATGCGTCAGATGATGACTACAGAAACTATACAGCACAATGTTGATTGCTTTAAAAAGCAAATGGAGCGTTTTATTGACTTTTCAGACGGTAAGGCACTTATGGTAAACAATGCCGATTGGCTGCTCGACCTCAACTATGTTGATGTTTTGCGTGAAGTCGGTGCTTGTTTCTCTGTAAATAATATGTTAAGAGCAGAGTGCTACAAGCAGAGAATGGAAAAGGGATTAAGTTTCCTTGAGTTTAACTATATGATTATGCAGAGCTACGATTTCTATGCTCTCTATAAGAAGTACGGTTGTAATATGCAGTTCGGCGGTGACGACCAGTGGAGCAATATGCTCGGCGGTACAGAGCTTATCAGAAGAAAACTCGGTAAGGACGCATACGCTATGACTATTAATCTTCTCCTTAATTCCGAGGGTAAAAAGATGGGCAAAACCCAGTCCGGCGCTGTATGGCTTTCAGCCGAAAAGACAAGTCCTTATGATTTTTACCAGTATTGGAGAAATGTAGCCGACGAAGATGTAATCAAGTGCTTAAAGATGCTTACATTTTTACCGCTTGAGCAGATTGATGAGCTTGCTAAACTTGAGGGCAGTAATCTTAACAAGGCTAAGGAGATTCTTGCATATGAGGTAACAAATCTTATTCACGGCAAGGAAGAGGCAGACAAGGCACAGGAGGCTGCAAGAGCATTGTTTGGCAGCGGTGCAAATACAGACAATATGCCTTCTACAGAGCTTACGGACGCTGACTTTACAGATGACGGTATCGCAATTCTTGATCTTCTTACAAAGTGTGCGCTTATTCCGTCAAAGGGTGAGGGCAGACGCCTTATTCAGCAGGGCGGTGTTGCCGTTGATGATGTAAAGGTAACAGATGTATATGCAAATGTTCCTAAGTCTGCTTTTGAAAAAGGCTATGTTGTAATTAAAAAAGGCAAAAAGAAATTCCATAAGGCTGTTTTATAATTCAGTTTATTAACTCAATCAAAAAAAATTTTTCCACTATTATTAGTGGGAAAGTGTTTGTCCTGCATTATTCTGTATTTTTGCGGTTATGGCAACTGCTAAAAATATCTTAACAGAGGAGTTTAGGAAATGAAAAAGTTTTTTGGCGAGTTTAAAACCTTTATTATGAGAGGCAATGTGCTTGACCTTGCAGTCGGTGTTATTATCGGTGCTGCTTTTCAGGCAATTGTAACTTCACTTACTTCGGATATCATTTCACCGATTCTCGGTTTGTTCGGCGGAATGAATTTTGACCAGTATGCGCTTACAATAGGTGATGTTTCGATTGGATACGGTAAGTTCTTAACTGCGGTTATTAACTTTATTATAATGGCATTTGTCATTTTCCTTATTGTTAAATTAGTAAATAAGATTATGGCAATCGGCAAAAAGCCTGAGGAACCGGCAGAACCCACAACAAAGATTTGCCCATTCTGTCAGAGCGAAATTTCAATCAAGGCTACAAAATGCCCACACTGTACAAGCGATATTCCTGCAGAAACAGAAACTAAGGAATAACTTTAATACATAATTGTAACTAAAAGCTCCCGATACAAAAATCGGGAGCTTTTGTGTTGATTTATAATTTTTGCTTAGCGGAATAAATTTGAAAAGCAATTATAAAAGTTTGGTCGACCTTTGAAAAGGTCGTGGGTGTGGGCAAAGCCCACAAATATTTCCCACATTTTTTCGTGATGAGGGATTTGTTTTACGAGTTTTGTTGGAATGACAGAACGCAATTCAAAATAAAAAGCTGAAGTCGTTTTTTATATCGACTTCAGCTTTCGCTTTATCCGTTATACGGTTTGTAATAAGTATCAAGAATCAGTTTATAAAACTCGTCTTCGTTTACATAAAACTCGGTATAAACTTCACCTTTTTTCAGCTCACCCGGTACGGAAATCATTGTCATATTCATACCGTTGTGGCTAAGCATATTCTGTGATAAATAGCAAATTTTCGACGGGTTCAGGTTTGTGCATGAGTATGGGGCAGAGGCATTAAACAGGCTTACAGGTGTTGTAATGTCATTTTTAGTCTGTGCAAGAACCGTATTTATAAATGAATCAAGATATACCTGCTGTCGTTGCATACGCTTGCTGTTTGCGTCTATGCTTTCCATATCTCTTGAACGAACAAAAGCTTCTGCATTCTGACCTTCAAGATGGTAGCTTTCGCCCTCTTTAAAATCGCCTATGGTTTCGGGAGAAACAACATCAACTCCGCCTACGGCATCATTAAGAGCTGATATACCGTCAAGGTCAAGCGCAAAGTATGAATTAATCGGAATGTTGTAGAAAAGTCTTTCAACGGCGGTAACCGTATTTGCACAACTTGACTCCTTGCCGTCGCCGTAAGCGTATGAAAGACAAATCTGTTCTTTTACAGTTTCCACATAATAACCGCTTGCAGAATATACCGCAACATCGGTCATTGTATCTCTTGATATATTAATAAGCTTAGTTTCGCCTGTCGAGGTGTCCATAGCAACAAGTATAAGAACATCGGCTTGACCGTTTTCACCTTTTATATCGCTTGCACCGTCAAAAGAACTTTTATCGATGCCCATACAAAGAATACTTGTCATATTCTTGTTAAATTCATATGTTTGTCCATTATACACAACATATTGACCGCCGTTTTGAACAACTACATTTGACGGAGCCGAAATTATATTTGTATTGTCAAGCAATTCTTTAGAGCCGTTGTAAATAAACCATACCAAAAGTCCGCTTACAACAAGAACAAGCGCAAGAATTGTACTGATAATTGTGAGTATTACTCTCTGCCATTTTTTAAAACGCCTTTTCTTGATTTTTTGATTTTCTCTAATTGCTTTTTTCTGTTCCTTAGAACCCATCGCAGGGTGATTGCTTTTTACAAGTTCGTCGTATTCCAGCAAATATTTTTCGTTGCCTGTACTCAAACTTTTTTTCTTTATTTTATTTGAACTGCCTTTTGCAGGGCGTGAGCTTTGTACCAATAATACATCATCGGCATTTTCTTTGCTTGAATGATGATGGTGATGGTGTTTATGATGACCGTGGCTTTTATACGATTTAACAAACTTATAGTCGTTAATATCATCTCTTATACTACGGTCGGCGTATTGCACATTTCCTTTTTCATCATCACTTGCCGTGCTTTCGCCTGTTTGAGAAGGCTGCTTATTTGAATTGCTGTAAATATTATCGTAATGTTTGGTTTCTTTATCGGCAGTATCCGTATTATTGCTGTTTTCGTTATTATTTTGTGAGTTCATCTTTTATTAACACCCCCTGTAAAAGAAGTCGTCCGTCACCTGAATTAAGGCAGGTGCTTAGCGTGACAATTTTGTCATTGATTGTCAGCTCCGAATTATCTCTTACAACTTTTGTGAATGATCTGGGATTTTGAATATAATCAAGGTATTCCTGAAAAACCTTGTCGTCATCAAAATCAAACGAATTCATTATATGTCGGTCGTCATATGAATAAACCGACACTATACGGTAGGTAAGTTTGTGCTGAGGTCTGTAGATGTAAAAATACTCATGGTCATTGAAAAAATCCGTATTTGTAAATTTATATAAATCGGCAAACATACTTCCGTCTGCCATATTGTGGCCGTAGAGTACGGTTACCCTGTCATGCATATATATAGAATTACAATACTGTGAATAAATAGAGCCTGAAAAGCTGTAATTTCCGTAAATATCATGATCCAGGTAAAAATTATCGTTTGTGTTACTCCTGCAAACAGGGTAATTTATGTTGGTATCTGGAATATATATCCAAGAATAGATTTCGTCATTTTGAGCTTGCAGCGACTCAAAATCTATAGGATTATCTATAATAGGATTGTCGGCAAGAGTTTCGTCAATTGACGGGGAAGTAACTTCTTCGGCTATGCTCGGAGCCACAGAACTTGCAAGTTTGCTGTAATCGTCCTGCTCTTTGTGTTGAGTATTCATTTGATACATAACATAAATTACGCACAGAATTAACAGAATAATTGTAATAACAAGAATTGTGATAAGAATTTTATTTCGATTTTTTTTCATAATAAATCACATCAAATAATTATAACAAATATTGACAACCGTGTCAATATTTCTGTAAATTTTAACTATAATAAGCATTAAAAAACAGCTTTCGAAAACCGAAAGCTGTTTTTATTAGCAAAATTAGTTTGATTTCTTTGACTTAACAATAGTTACGCTGACAGCAACAGCTATAAGTGATAAGCCGATTATTATATACGGCATTGCGCTTGAAGGACCGGTCTGCGGTGATTTATCAGAAGTATCTGTTGTTACAGCCTGTGTAGGTGACTCACCGTTGATTGTGTAATAAGGAGTTACCTTAATATCACCTGTGATTATAATATCAAGATTTCCATCTGTAAGCGGCTGATCGGTTCTGTAAGGACCGTCAATTACCCAATGGTCAAAAGAATAACCGGACTTTGGCTTTGGAGTAAGGTGAACATTCTGGTTACCGTCCTCATCAATGCCTGTAGTGAACTCATAGTCACCGCTGCCGCCTGTGGTAGGAATAACAACTACTACATAAGTGTATGTACCTGTAGGACTTGGTGCGGCAAATACCGGAATAGACGCTGCAAGCATCAGCACAAGAGCCAATGCGAGGGAAACAACTTTTTTCATTGTACTAACCTCCTGTTTATATTATCCAATTAAAATATTAAGCAGAATAACCTCTACTTGTATATATTAAGTATTATATCACAATTAAAGTATAAAGTAAAGACAAAAATTCAAATAATTTTCGGCAATTGTGATAATTTATAATTCTTTTAATCATTAAACATAAACAATATTTTTAAAATAAAAAGACCTATTGCAATAGTAGGCAAAAAAATGTATAATAAATTTAAAAGGAAAAATGAAGGGAAATGTATGTATGAATATTTCTGAAATTCAAAATAAAATTCTTGAGTTAAAAAAAGAAAAAGATGTTTGTATTCTTGCCCACAGCTATCAGGCAAGAGAGATTTGCGAAATTGCCGATTTTACAGGCGACAGCTATAAATTGAGTGTAGATGCAAGCAAAGTTACAAATAAAAACATTCTTATGTGCGGTGTTCGTTTTATGGCAGAAACCTGCAAAATTCTTTCACCCGATAAAACGGTTTATCTTGCTCAGCCGAGTGCCGGCTGTCAGATGGCTGACCAGATGGATAAAGAAATGATTTCTTCCGTAAAAGAAATGTATCCCGATTATGCGGTAGTTGCATACATAAATACCACAGCAGATTTAAAAACTATTTGTGATGTTTGTGTAACAAGTTCATCTGCCGTTAAGATTGTAAGCAATATGCCTGAAAAGAATATTCTTTTTATCCCTGACTGCAACCTTGGCGATTATGTAAGCCGTCAGCTTCCGAATAAGAATTTTAAACTTTTGCACGGCGGTTGTCCGATTCACGCTTGTGTTACGGCGGAAGATGTTAAAAAGGCAAAGGCACAGTTCCCGAATGCCGAACTTCTTGTTCATCCAGAGTGCCAGCCTGCTGTTGTTGATCTTGCGGATTATGTAGGCTCGACATCGGGCATTATGAACTACGCAAAGAACAGTGATAAAAAGGAATTTATCATCGGTACCGAAATCAGTATCGCAGAGCATTTGCAGTATGATTGTCCCGATAAAAAATTCCATATTCTTACACAAAAGCTCATTTGTCCTAATATGAAAGCTACCACTCTCATGGATGTGTTCAATTGTCTTAAAGGCGAGGGCGGCGAGGAAATTATCCTTGATGAGCAGACTATTACAGACGCAAAGAAATGTATTGACGAGATGATAAGACTTGGCGGTTAAGGAGAATAATATGACCGAAAGGGCATTAATAGCAATGAGCGGAGGAGTTGACAGTTCGGTAGCGGCTTGCTTGATAAAGGAGCAGGGCTATGACGCTACGGGCATTACTCTTAAGCTTTTTGATAACGAGGATATTGGCGAAAAGAAGGAGAAAACCTGCTGTTCGCTTGATGATATTGACGATGCGAGAAATGTTTGCAGAAAAATCGGAATACCTTATTATGTTTACAATTTTAAAGACAGCTTTAAAGAAAATGTAATTGACCGTTTTATTTCTGCATACGAAAACGGCTGTACGCCTAATCCTTGCATTGACTGCAACAGATATATTAAATTTGAAAAGCTTATGCAGAGAGCCGATGAGCTTGACTTTGATTATGTAGTTACAGGTCATTACTCTGTCATTGAGTATGATGAGGGATTGCAAAGATATTTATTGAGAAAGTCCCCCGATGTAACAAAAGACCAAAGTTATGTACTTTACTCGCTTACTCAAAGACAGCTTTCAAGAACCTTGCTTCCGCTTGGAAAACTTACAAAGCACGAAGTAAGAAAAATAGCGGAAAAATATAACCTTATTAATGCTCAAAAACACGACAGTCAGGATATTTGTTTTGTACCTGACGGAGATTACGCAAAGTTCATTGAGCAGTACACGGGCAGAAAGTATGATTTTGGTGACTTTGTTGATGAAAACGGCAATGTTCTCGGTACACATAAGGGCATTATAAGATATACGATAGGGCAGAGAAAGGGACTTGGTCTTGCTTTGCCTCACCCGATGTATGTCAAGGAAAAGGATATTGCAAACAACAAGGTTATACTTTGCGATAATGACAGACTGTTTTCAAAAGAGCTTTACGCAAAAGATATTAATCTTATTGCTTACGAAAAGCTTGACAAACCTTTGCATATAAAAGCAAGGGTAAGATACAATCAGCCTGAACAGGATGCAACGGTAGAACAGCTTTCAGATAACAAACTGCACATTGTATTTGATAAGCCGCAAAGAGCAATTTCAAAAGGTCAGGCAGTGGTTCTGTATGACGAAGATGTAGTAGTAGGCGGCGGAACAATAGAATAATTTTAATCTGCTTGCTTTAGGTGAGCCGATTTTTATGCAAAAGGCACAGCGAAAATGCTGTGCCTTAATTACTTCATATAAACGAAATATTAATTATAAGTAATTAATATATCTTCACGGATGATTTTTTCTTTGAGAATTTCGCATCTGTAAGATCTTATAATAAAGTTTCCTTGACCGTCAAACCTGAAAGTAACGGTTTTGGTAAACGGCTTATCGGGTTCGTATTCGGTAATAATAAGACTTGCCTTTGAATTTTTCAGAGTATCAAAAGTTGTCATAAAACCTATGCCGTTGCCGCCGCTTTCTTTGTGAGTGGTAACTCTTTCGGTACCGAGTTTTTGCAAAGTATCGGTTTCAAATTCAATTCCGTTGTCGCTTACGGAAATTTCATATATTCCGTCAACCGAAGAAACAGATGTCAGAATATTTCCGTTCCTTTTGCCTGTGCTTTCAACGGCTATGACAGCGTCTTTTATATGGTCGCAAAGCAGGGTTTCAAGTTCGGTTTGCGAAAGAAAATGATTGATAAGGTAGTTAATATCTGTATTTGCTATCAAATCAAAATTAATTTCGTGAGCAGAGGCTTTTATATACATATTAAGCAGAGCGCCGTCAATAACAGAATTTCCCGTAGATGCAAGCACCTTATTTTCTGCCTGTTCTTTTTGCACGAGTTCGTTTCTTTCTTTTGCAAGAGTAAGAAGTTCAGTGATTATTTTGCTTTCCTTTTGTTTATCGTTACAATTGCAAAGTTCTTCTAAAGAATATTGCAAAGAACTCATAAGGTGGTTGTCACGGTGCACTATTTTTGAAAGAAAGGCATTGGATTTTGTAAGTTCCTCAATATTACTGTCTTTTTCCTCAATAATCGAATTGAAATGTTCGTCTGCTTTTTGCTGCAGTCGGTTTTTATAGTGCCGTGTTATGTTTGTTCTTATCCAAATTACAGCACCTATACAACAAATTATCAATCCTATAAACATATATACAAATATAGATTTGTAGTCATCGCCGTCTTGTGCAAGCAGAGCTATGATTAAGAAAATAAAACCTGATATTAACAGTCCTATGCCAAAGTTATCGGAATTATTGAAAAAGGCAAGACCGTTTTTTAATCTCTTAATTTTCATTATATAGAATGTTGATAATAAATGTATTATGCCTATAAAAATTGCCGTAAAAATACTTTTCGGATTCAAGAAATCATATGTAACTAATGATATATAGTGTGATGCAATTGCAAAAATCAAGGCAATGATAAATCGTACGCAATAGGAAAGTCCCATTGAAACAATGGAGATGGAAACGGTATTTTTTATATTGTTTTTAGTAAACAGTGTGATAGTTACAATAAACAATATACAACTTGCCAAGAATCCCAAACTGTTGTCAAATAAAAGTACAACAGACGAAATTATATTTACGACAAAAAATGCAGTCAAAAGCAAAGCTAACTTTGATTTGCTGCATTTAATGTTTGTCGTTTTAATAAAAATATAGGCTGATGAAAATACAGTCGGAGCTTTAAGAAAAAAATTCATAGCAAAATTATATAAAAGCTCTGTAATGTTTGTTGACATAATATTTAACTCCGTATTCTATAATGATAATATTATTATATCATACAGGGTAAACGATGTCACTATTATTATAACCCTAAAATACGTTTTAAATATTCATAAATATCATCCCACATACTTCAGTACCTCCTTTACTTTTGTTTTACAAGTAAAGTGTACCTTTTTTGCGGGGAAATTCTGATTTGTTGCTGTAATTGCTTTATTTTTAATATAGTGAGTAAATATCACATAATGTAAAAATAATAATTAGAAATTGTTATTTTATGATGAATTTATAAATTTTTGTTGCAAAAAAAATCCCGATGCTAATAAACATCGGGATAAATTTACAGGCTTTTTTTGATTTTGGAAGAATAATAATAGATAAATTCCATAACTGTGGGAACGCCTTTTTGCGGATTTATGTATGTGGTATAGTAGCGTTCAAGACTTTCAATATCGGTGTTTCGCCAAGCGTGGTTTATGGCAGTTTGCATTGCACGCTCAACACTTGCATCGGTTTTTTTATATTTTTGCGCCACAATACTGCAAAGATTGGTTACTCGCTGATTGCAAGTGATTTCAATAGCGTCTGCAAGGTAATTTCTGCCCTTAAGTTTTGGGCTGATTCCTATTAAATCAAGTTCAACAGAGATTTTATTTCTTATAATTTCGCTGTTGCTTATGCGTTCAGCGGCTTTTGCGGCGCTCGGTGAACTGAAATTTGAGGTCAGCGTTGTTTGTACAATTGAGTTGAGAAACTCAAGTACCATTTTACAGCTGAAATCATTTTGATTTTTAGTTATTACAAAGTCTGCACCTAAATTTCTTGCTATGGAATGAGTAACATTACTGATATTATTGGTAACTACCAGTATAAAAGGCTTGTTTGGCAATGAAAGTTCAGACAACCCTTTTAAAAATAAAAGACCGTTGCCACTACCCTGATGTAGTTCCAAGTCGAGAATAACAGCATGAGGACAGTATTCTTTTACCATTTCTACGGCTTTTGAGGAGTTGTTTGTAGTGCCGACAATATAAAAATTTTCAAAACCTTTAATTTCAGATTTATACTCTTCTACAGTATTATTATCATCTTCTACAATAAGTAAGTTAACTTTGTTCACAATATCACCTCATTATTATATTATACTACAAAAACTAACGAAAACCAACATTTTATAATATTTTGTGTAATAAAAAGTAATATTATTTATTATGTTTGAGTTTTATAATTATACTAAGATTATATTATGAAATCAATGAATAATTTGTAGTATTAAAGGTGAGGGTTATGAGCGATAATTTTGGCGATTTCATTAAGGAAAAAAGGGTAAGATGTAACTATTCTCTTAAATATGTGGCAGAAATAATCGGTATTTCTAATGTGTATCAGTCAAGTATTGAAGCAGGCAAAAGACCTGCGCCGTCATATGATGTTTTAATGAAATTGAGAGATGCGCTAAAACTTAATGATGATGAATTCGGTGAAATGCTTGACCTTGCAGCCGAAAGCAAAAATTCAAGGGCGGTTGCTTATGATCTTGCCGATTACATAAACCAAAATGATTTTATACATAAAACACTGCGATTTTCATTGAAAAATAAAATTCCCGAATCGGAGTGGGTCAGATTTTTTAATGCAATGAATGAAAAATATCAATAATATTTCGTTATGTAAAACTGTTATAGTTGATTTTTGTTATTTATAGCTGTATAATATTATCAGTAGATATTTATGCCGCTATTAGTGATTAAAAAATCTCCTTTTATTCACTATTTAAGCTGTGCCGTTTCCTGTTTTTACAGAAAATCGGTGCAGCTTTTTATTATTTGCGTTAATTGTATTGCTGGCAGACGGATTTGGGAGTATAATAGTAGTATATTACTAACAGCAGAGGTAAGTATGAACAGAGAAGAATATGAAATTTCTATTGAAGAATTAAAGAGAGTTGATAAAAACACTTGTACGGTGATTGATATAAGAGATGAGATTTCTTATAACTACGGAAATATTCCAAACTCGGTAAATATTCCGCTTGAGAAAATTAAAAATGATAAAAGCATTTTGCCGAAAGATAAGAGATTGATTATTTGCTGCAAAAGCGGTCAAATAAGCGATACTCTTGCAGAAGAGTTGCGGGAAGACGGCTACGATGCGGTAAATCTTGTGAACGGATATTACGGCTGGCTAAAGGATAAATTTACCGATGACGATTATGCGGCAGATGTTGAAAAAAGTATAAGAAAAAAATTCAGCAAGACCATATGGGGCAGATTTACAAAAGCTGTAATTGAGTATGAACTTGTAAAGCCGAACGACAAAATAGCCGTATGTATTTCGGGCGGCAAAGATTCTATGCTTATGGCAAAACTTTTTCAGGAACTTAAAAGGCATAATAAATTTCCGTTTGAGCTTGTATATCTTGTAATGGACCCGGGATACAGCGTTGAAAACAGAGATGTTATTGAGAACAACGCAAGAAAGCTGAATATTCCGATTACAGTTTTTGAAACACAGATTTTTGAGTCGGTATATAATGTGGAAAAGTATCCGTGTTATCTCTGTGCAAGAATGAGAAGAGGATACCTCTACAAAAAGGCTAAGGAACTTGGCTGTAATAAAATTGCACTCGGACATCATTATGACGATGTTATAGAAACCATATTAATGGGTATGCTTTACGGCGGACAGGTGCAGACTATGATGCCGAAACTGCATAGTACAAATTACGAGGGAATGGAGCTTATAAGACCGCTTTACCTTATAAGAGAGGCGGAAATAAAGCATTGGAGAGATTACAATAAACTTAATTTTATACAGTGTGCGTGCAGATTTACGGATACCTGCACATCGTGCAACCCGAGCAATACAGGCTCAAAAAGACAGGAAATAAAACAGCTTATTGCACAGCTTAAAAAAATAAATCCTCAGATAGAGAGCAACATTTTCCGCAGTGTTGAAAATGTAAATCTTAACACGATTATCTCGTATAAGAAAGATGATTATCAGCACAGTTTTCTTGATGATTACGATAAATAATTTTTAATCAAACTCAGTCATTTTGTGGCTGAGTTTTTTCTTTGGCTTTTTAATAATCGGAGTTTATAAAAAGCGGCTGCTTGTCTTAAAAATTGCCAAATCATAATTTTATCACTATTTTTATAGAATTATTAACCGAGTAATTGTATTTATCTGCCAAATAATGTACAAGTTTGAAAAAACACTTGACTTTTTGGCGATATGGATATAAAATATCTCTATCAAGCAAACATACTAAAATGATAGGTATTATAGGTTATTCAAAAATAAGTATGTTTGGCATTATGAAAGGCAAGGGTGGTTTGTATGAAAAATCATTTTAACCGAATAAATAAACGAATGTGCGGTTCTTTTGGCGGTAAGTCGATGTGTTAAAACATTTTATCGGTTTACTTATTAATTTATGATAAAGCTAAAAGAAAGGTTTGATTAAAATGAAAAAAGTGTTTACTAAAAGACTTATATCCGCAATTCTTACAACAGCCCTTATCGGTACTTCTGTCTTTGCTCTTTTCGGCTGCGGAAAAGCTTCTAAAGATACTTCTAATGATGCTAAGGTACATATAACCAATGTTTCATATGACCCTACACGAGAACTTTACGAAAGCTATAATAAAATTTTTGCCGACCATTGGAAAGCAAAAACAGGTCAGGAAGTAGAGGTTACTCAATCGCACGGCGGTTCAGGCAAGCAGGCTCTTGAGGTTGCAAACGGACTTGAGGCAGATGTAGTCACACTTGCGCTTGAGTACGATGTTAATGCCGTAAGAGATGCAGGTCTTATAAATGACGGTTGGATAAATAATTTTGAAAACGATTCTTCACCGTACACATCTACAATTGTATTCCTTGTAAGAAAAGGCAATCCGAAAAATATTAAGGATTGGAACGATCTTATAAAGGACGGCGTCGGCGTTATTACTCCAAACCCTAAGACCTCGGGCGGCGCAAGATGGAACTACCTTGCCGCATGGGCATATGCCGATAAGCTTTATAACGGTGATGAAAGCAAAATTGAAGACTTTGTAAAAAAGCTTTATCAAAATGTACTTGTACTTGATTCGGGTGCAAGAGGAGCAACAACCACTTTTGTGGAAAACGGACAGGGCGATGTGCTTTTAGCTTGGGAAAACGAGGCTTATCTTTCTATTAAGGACCATCCGGACGAATATGAAATTATAACTCCGAGCGTAAGTATTCTTGCACAACCGTCGGTTGCCGTTGTTGATGAAGTAGTTGACAGCAGAGGAACAAGAGAGGTTGCTACCGAATATCTTAGCTACTTATACAGCGATGAGGCACAGAGGATTGCAGGCGATAATTATTACCGTCCATACAATCAGGATATTTTGAAAGAGTATTCAGATGTATTCGATTTAAATATTAACCTTGTTACAATTAGTGACTTCGGCGGTTGGGACGAGGCACAAAAAACACATTTCGCAGACGGCGGAATATTTGATAAAATTTACGAAAAATAATTAACTATGCGTATGTGTTCGGCTGTTTTGCGGCTGAACACTATGCTTTGTATTTACAAGAAAAGCGGGTGTAAGAATGAATAAAACTAAAAAAGCAAAACGAGTTATCCCCGGCTTTGGCTTATCTATGGGAGTTACTGTATCAATACTTAGCATAATCGTATTGATTCCGCTTGCTTCTCTTGTGATTTACACAGCACAGATGAGCTGGTCGGATTTTATAGATACGGTTACAAGCGAAAGAGTAGTTGCAAGTTATCAGGTAAGCCTTATTACCGCATTCATAGCCTCTGCAATAAATGCGGCTATGGGTGTTATACTTGCGTGGGTGCTGGTTCGTTATAAATTTCCGGGTAAAAGAATACTTGACGGAATGATTGAACTTCCTTTTGCACTGCCGACAGCGGTTGCGGGTATTGCGCTTACTTCTTTAACAGCCGATACAGGTTACATAGGCAGTTTTTTTGCACAGTTTGGCATAAGCATTGCATATACAAGAGTAGGTATTACTTTTGCGCTTGTATTTATAGGTATTCCGTTTGTTGTAAGAGCGGTTCAGCCTGTACTCGAAAAACTTGACCCTGTTTATGAAGAGGCTGCAGGTGTAATGGGTGCGGGCAGAATAAAGATTTTTTGGAAGATTATTTTTCCTGAAATTCTCCCGTCAATTCTTACAGGTTTCGGACTTGCGTTCGGCAGATGTCTCGGTGAGTACGGCTCGGTAATTTTTATAGCAGGCAACAAGCCTTTTGAAACTGAAATTACACCGCTCATTATTATGTCAAAGCTGCAGGAGTTTGATTATAAGAGCGCTACAGCAATTGCACTTGTAATGCTTGCGGCATCATTCTTAATCTTGTTTGTTGTAAATCTTATTCAGGCAAGAAATTCAAAAATATTAAAGGGAGGAAGATAATATGCACGAAGAAACAAAAGGTTCCAAATTTGTAAAATGGACATTGATAATTATAAGTGTACTGTTTTTGTTTATTATGCTCATACTTCCTCTTGCAACTGTGCTGACAGAGGCATTGAAGAGCGGCTGGCAGGTATTTTGGGACGCAGTAAGCGACGAATATACTTTAAAAGCTGTTTTGCTTACACTTGAGGCAACAGCGTGCGCAGTTGTTTTCAATACAATATTCGGATTGTTCGCTGCGTGGTCTGTAACAAAGTTTCACTTTAAAGGTAAAAAAATTCTTACCACACTCATCGACTTACCGGTTACCGTATCGCCTGTAATTGCAGGTCTGATATTTGTACTTACCTTTGGCAGACAAAGTGTTTTGTATCCTCTTTTACAGGAACTTGATATAAAAGTAATTTTTGCGGTTCCGGGTATTATTCTTGCAACAATATTTGTTACATTTCCGTTTATCTCACGAGAGCTTATTCCCGTTCTTGAATCGGAGGGAACAGATGAGGAAGAGGCTGCCGCATTAATGGGAGCAAAGGGACTTACAATTTTCAGAAAGATAACATTTCCGCATATTAAATGGGCGTTTCTGTACGGCATAGTTTTGTGTGCGGCAAGAGCAATGGGCGAGTTCGGCGCAGTGTCTGTACTTTCGGGACATCTGCGTGGAAAAACCAATACATTGCCACTCCATATAGAAATTTTATTTAACGAATTTAAAACCGTACCTGCTTTTGCGGTATCGGCAATTCTTGTAATTATGGCGGTAATAATTCTGATTATCAGAAGTGTAATTGAATACAAAGGAAAGAAGGAATCGTAATGTATGTAGAACTTAAAAATATAAATAAAACCTTTGGCAATTACAAGGCGTCTGATAATGTGAATTTCACAATTGAGCAGGGAAAACTTATAGGACTTTTAGGTCCGTCGGGCAGCGGAAAAACCACAATTCTAAGAATGATTGCCGGACTTGAAACTCCCGACAGCGGCGAAATTATTATTGACGGCAAGGTCGTAAATGATATTCCGGCAAGCAAACGAGGAATAGGTTTTGTATTTCAGAATTACGCACTTTTCAGATATATGACTGTATTCGACAACATTGCGTTTGGTCTTAAAATTCAGAAAAAGGACAAAAAATATATAAAAGAAAGAGTAAGCGAACTTATTGAACTTATCGGATTAAAGGGACTTGAAAAGCGTTATCCGAGTCAGCTTTCGGGCGGTCAGAAACAGAGAGTAGCGTTTGCAAGAGCACTTGCACCTAACCCGACACTTTTGCTGCTTGACGAGCCGTTTGCGGCTATTGATGCAAAGGTAAGACAGGAGCTTCGCTCGTGGCTTAAAGAAATGATTGAAAAACTCGGAGTTACAAGTATATTTGTAACTCACGACCAAGATGAGGCTATTGAGGTTGCCGATGAAATCATTATCACAAACAAAGGCAGAATCGAGCAGATAGGCACACCGATGGAAATATATCAGAAACCGCAGACAGCTTTTTCCGCATCTTTCTTCGGTCAGACAACCGTGCTTGACGATTATACAAAATTTAAAACCTTTGATGTTGTGGATGGTGCGGACAAAGCTATTGTAAGACCTGAATTTATAAAGATTACCAAGTTGAACGAACCGTTCAGACAAAAAGCGTCCGTATCGGTCGGCGAGGTAGTGAAAACAGCTTTCAGAGGCAACAACATTGAAGTTACGGTAAAATGTGACGGCGGCGTAATTAACGGAGTAAGAGGACTTGAAGAACCTGCAGTTTATCACGGCGAAAAGGTAAATGTATTCTTATACAGACTGTTTGTTACAAAGGGAGATAACGCATTTATTCTTGAAAACAAATCTCTCACAGAGGAATCCGTAGTAATTTAATTTACAGACAAACTAAAACACACCGATTGGCTTTTCAATCGGTGTGTTGCTCTATAGATTATTTTATTAAATCTTTAACCACTTCGCCTGCAATTATAAGACCGACTACTGATGGTACAAATGCTATACTGCCGGGCACTTGTCGCCTTTGTGTGCATTTTCTTGCAGTTCCGGGAGGGCAGATGCAGTTTGTTTCGCAGCTTATTGCCATATCTTCAATAGGGGTGATAGGCTTTTCCTTTGAATATACAACTTTAAGTTTTTTAATGCCGCGCTTTTTAAGTTCATTACGCATTACTCTTGCAAGAGGGCATACGGAAGTTTTGTAAAGATCGGCAACTTCAAAAGCACTTGCATCAAGTTTATTTCCCGCACCCATTGAACAGATTATAGGGGTGTTCGCTTTTTTTGCCTGCATAACAAGTTCTATTTTGCCTGTTACCGTGTCGATAGCGTCTACTATGTAATCATACTGTGTAAAATCAAATTCGGCGGAGGTTTCGGGAGTGTAGAATTTCTGATGCTTGTTTATGATTATATTCGGATTGATTTCTTTCAGCCTTTCTTCGGCAACATCTACCTTGTATTTGCCTACTGTTTTTCTTGTGGCAAATATCTGACGATTAATATTTGTAAGGCATACTTTGTCATCGTCTATAAGGTCAAGCCAGCCTATTCCTGTGCGTGCGAGCGCCTCGGCAGTGTATCCGCCTACACCACCTATTCCGAATATTGCAACCTTTGCATTTGCAAGTTTTTCCATTGCCTCTGCTCCGAGCAAAAGCTGTGTTCTTGAAAATTGATTAAGCATTGATTTTCTCCTTAATATAAAAACTTAGTTTATCGTCCGAAATTTGTATCTTGTAATTCATATTACGAAAAAAGTTTTCTGCGTGTTTTAATACTTCATCACTCGGTACTTCGTCAAACGAAAAATATTGTCCGCCGCAGGCATCGTGAAAATGCAGATAAGTATTAAAGTTATCCATAAGTTCGGCTTTCAAGATTTTTACCGTATCAAATTTAACTGTCATAGCTGCTCCTTAATTTATAATTCCTATCTATACAATAAGTATTATATTTCAATCATTTGTTTTGTCAATAGCAAAATTAAAAAATTATTGACTTTACTTATCGGTAATAGTATAATAAAACATATTAATTCAGTAGGTTTAATATGATATAGCCCGTTTGTTTATTTTTATTATAAATCTTAACTTAAAAATAATGCATAAAATTGACAACGCTATACCTTAGTATTAAAATAACAGGGTAGAATTAAATTGGGTGGATAAAGATGTATTGCATAAGTGTAAATTATAAAAATTCAGATGTGAATATCAGAAAAAAACTTGCTTTTTCCGAAAATGTACAAAAAGAATTTCTAACTGAACTTATAAACGGAAAAACCGTAAGCGAGTGCGTTATTCTTTGCACCTGTAACAGAACAGAACTTTATTTTTGCGGAAATGAAGACAGCATAAATACAGTGCAAAATCTGCTTTCAAACTATTCGGGAATAGAATGTGATTTGCTTAAAAAGCATTTGTATTTGTTCTATTCCGATAAAGCGGTAATGCATCTTTTCAGAGTGGTAAGCGGTATTGAATCTATGGTTATAGGTGAGGACGAAATTCTCGGACAAATAAAACTTGCTTACACTATGGCAAAAGACTTGGGTATGACGGGTTACGAGTTAAATATGACTTTTCAATCCGCAATGGCTTGCGCAAAAAAAATAAAAACTCAAACCGCACTTTCAAAAACTTCTGTTTCAACCGCAACCCTTGCGGGAAATGAAATCGCACATTTTAAGGATAAAGTAAATGTTCTCGTTATAGGCGCAACGGGGAAGATAGGCACTGTACTTGTAAAAAATCTTTTGTCGCATAAAAATGTAAGCGTTATTGCAACATCAAGAAAACACAGTGCGGAGTCGGTACAGACCAAAGCAAACATTACAATTGCTAATTATGCCGATAGGTACGGTTATATGGATTCTGCCGATTGCGTAGTCAGCGCTACCGCAAGTCCGCATTACACTGTTACATATTATGATTTAAAGAAGAATATAAAAACCGATAAGCCAAGACTTTTTATAGATCTTGCCGTACCTCCTGACATTGACGGCTCGGTTGCAGAGATAAAAGGTTTAAAGCTGATCGGAATAGATTATTTTGAAAAACTCGCAAAGAACAACAATGAGCTTAAACTTGACAGTGTGGAAAGCGCAAAAGATATTATAAAAGAAGAAAGCGATGTACTTAAAAAAGACATAGCTTTTCACTTTTTTTTACCGCATATGGAGAGTGTAAAAAATAAACTCAGTGAAAATTCGTTAGAAGAAATATTATATAAATTCAAAGCCGAGTTACCGTCAGAAGAATTTATAAAGATACTTGATGCATTTAAAAGCTGTGGAGAAAAGATATAATGGCATATTTTCCTTTTTATATTGATATAGAAAATAAAAATATTCTTGTAGTGGGCGGCGGAACGGTAGCTTTAAGAAAGATAGAAAAGCTGTCGCCTTTTAAGCCGAGTATTACCGTGGTATCTCCGAAAATCTGCGAGGAGATTTTAAAGTTTAATGTGAAAGCCGTTGAGCGTGAGTTTGATGACAACGATTTAAACGGTGCTTTTTGTGTTATCAGTGCTACCGATAACGAACAGGTGAACTCACATATATTTGAATTATGCAAGGAGAAAAATATTCTTGTAAATACTGTTGATGACAAAGAAAAATGCGGATTTATTTTTCCTGCGCTTGTACAAAAAAATTCCGTTACTGTCGGTATTACCACATCGGGCAAAAGTCCGATATATGCAAAGTATTTAAAAGAGCAGTTTTTAAATATGCTTGAAAATACAAATTCCGATACCGCAGAAACATTGTGGCAGTACAGAGAATACATAAAGGAAAACACGGCGGACGAAGAGTTAAGAAAGAAAGTTTTTTCGGCACTTATGGGTATGTGCCTTTGCGGAGAAAGTATTGATACCGATGTTGTTAATAAAATTATAAAGGAAAACAGCTGATATGAAAGTAAGAATAGGTACAAGAAAAAGCAAACTTGCCCTTGCACAGACAGAGATGTTTGCAAATGCTTTGAAAAAGAGATTTGACGATATAGATACAGAAATAGTTTGCATTTCAACAAAAGGAGATAAAATTCTTGATAAACCGCTTGCAATGATAGGCGGAAAGGGAGTTTTTATCTCTGAACTTGAGAATGCTTTATTAAGCGGAGCGGCAGATATGGCAGTGCACAGCGCAAAAGATCTGCCTCTTGAACTTGCAGACGGACTTGAAATTTCATCGGCTTTACAGCGAGGAAACTATCGTGATGTGCTTGTTGCAAGAAAAAACAATCCGATACAAAACAGAGAAGATTTTATTGTGGGTACGGGCAGTTTAAGGCGGCAGAGTTTTATCAAAAAAATCTATCCGCTCGTTTGCATTAAGGATATAAGAGGAAATGTAGACACACGACTCGGCAAGCTGATGAACGGCGACTATGACGGAATTATTCTTGCGGCGGCAGGACTTGAAAGATTGTCGCTTTATAACAGTGAAAAATACGATGTAACACCTTTTGAATATTCTGATTTTCTTCCTGCGCCTTGTCAGGCAATCGTAGTTGCGGAGAGTAAAACAGGCAGTGCGATTTCAGAAAGGTTAAAAGAAATTAGTCATACAGAAACTATGCTTGAATTTGAAACAGAAAGACAGATTCCAAAGTTGCTAAACGCAGATTGCGGTATGCCTGTCGGCGCTTTTTCAAAGGTAACAAACGGCAAAATAGAGCTTATAATTTCTACCGATTGTAAAAAAACAATATCGGGCAGTGCCGATATTAAAGACAGGTTTAATCTTGCAAAAAGGTTGGTGAGCGAGTTGTGAACAACGGAAAAGTTTATCTTGTGGGAGCAGGGTGCGGCGATTATGACTTAATAACTCTGCGTGGGCAGAATTGTCTGAAAAAATGCGATGTCGTTGTATATGACAGCCTTACCGACAAGCTGTTGCTTGAGTATGCGGATAATGCAGAAAAAATTTGTGTCGGAAAACGAGCAGGAAAACATAGTGAAAAGCAGGAGAATATAAACGAAATTCTCATTACAAAAGCAAACGAAGGCAAGACTGTTGTGCGACTCAAAGGCGGAGATCCGTTTGTTTTCGGCAGGGGAGGAGAGGAAGTACAGGCACTTCAAAGTCACAATATTCCTTATGAAGTTATCCCCGGTATTTCCTCGGCAATAGCAGTTCCCGAAATTGCGGGTATTCCTGTTACTCACAGAAATTTAAGCCGCAGTGTACACATAATCACAGGTCATACGGCGCAGGATACCTTACCGAAAAATATACGGGAATACGCAAAACTTGACGGTACACTTGTATTTTTAATGGGACTTAGAAAATTACCCGAAATTGTAAAAGGTCTTACAGAAAACGGCAAAAGCGAAAATACACCTGTCGCAATTGTGTCAAACGGAGCATATGCAAAGGAAAGTACGGTAAGAGGTACTTTAAAAAATATTTGCAGTCTTGCAGAACAAAGCAAAGTTGAACCGCCTGCAATAATCGTAGTGGGAGAAGCAGTGGGGCTTGACTTTTCCGCTACAATAGAAAAGCCGCTCAAAAATAAAACCGTTGCGGTTACAGGTACGCATAAATTGTCTGCAAAACTTGGCAGAGAACTTATGTCGCTCGGTGCGAGAATCAACCGTATTGATTATCTTAGTGTAAAGGAATACAGACAAAACGAGCAGCTTGACAAAGCGCTTTCAAACGTTAATAATTATAATTACATAGTGCTTACAAGTATGAACGGCGCTGAAATTTTTATTAAAAAATTGAGAGCGTTAAAGGTCGATGTTCGCAAACTGTGTAATGTAAAATTTGCCGTTATCGGCAGCGGAACAGCGGGTATTCTTGAAAAATACGGCATTTTTGCCGATATTATTCCAAAGGTTTATACTTCTGCGGATTTGGGAAATCTTTTGGCAGATACGGTAAACAAAAATGAGCGTGTGTTGATTTTGCGTGCGGAAAACGGCTCAAAAGAACTTACTGAAATTTTAAGTCGCAATAATATAATTTATGACGATGTAAAGACCTATGACATTCAGTCGGAAAGTAAGTCGGAGGGTGGAATTATTACCTCCGATTACATAACCTTTGCAAGTTCTTCGGGCGTAAACGCTTTTTTTGAAAGCGGATATGCTGTTAGCGAAAACACAAAAATTGTTTGTATTGGCGAGATAACCGCAAAGGCTTTGCATAAGTACAATATAGCCGATTATAAAATTGCAAAAACAAAAGATGTAGTCGGAATTATCAATACAATTATTTCAGATGTTAAAAAAGAGAGTGATTTTTAATGAGAAGATTCAGACGACTGAGATCAAATGAAAGTATACGCAGTCTTGTGCGTGAAACAAGAGTAGATAAGAAAGACCTTATTTACCCGATTTTTGTTGCCGAGGGCGAAAATATAAAAAAGCCCGTGGAATCTATGCCAAATGTTTATCAGTATTCACTTGACAGATTAGATGAAATTTTAGCGGAAATAAGCGAGAGTTCGATTGCGGGAATATTAATTTTCGGTATTCCGAAACACAAGGACGAGCTTGCAAGCGGCGCTTATGACGAAAACGGAATTACCCAGCAGGCTATCCGATATATAAAAGTTAAATATCCGTCAATGCTTATAATTGCCGATGTGTGTCTTTGCGAATATACAAGTCACGGACATTGCGGTGTTGTATGCGGTCATAAAATATTGAATGACGAAACCCTGCCGCTGCTTTCAAGAATGGCGGTAAGCCTTGCAAAGGCAGGTGCGGACATTATTGCTCCGTCAGATATGATGGACGGCAGAGTGTCTGCAATCAGAAATGCTCTTGATGAAAACGGCTTTGCAGATACTCCTATACTTTCTTACAGTGCAAAGTTTGCATCTGCATATTATTCACCGTTCAGAGATGCCGCCGAGTCCGCACCTGAATTCGGCGACAGAAAAAGCTATCAGATGGACTATGCAAACGGCAAAGAGGCACTGCGAGAGATTGAAGACGATATAGAAGAGGGCGCAGATATGGTTATGGTAAAGCCTGCGCTTGCGTATCTTGATGTTGTAAAAGCCGCAAGCGAACGTTTTGATTTGCCGCTTGTTGCGTACAATGTAAGCGGCGAATACGCTATGGTAAAGGCAGTGGCAGAAAAAGGTTGGATAGACGAAAAGAAAATTGTTTCCGAAAATTTAATCGCTATGAAAAGGGCGGGTGCGGATATTATAATTACATATCACGCACTTGACGCCGCAAAGTGGATTGACGAATTTTATAAGTAAGAGGTGGCAAAAATGAATATTCAAAATTCGGAAAAGTTTTATGCCCAAGCTCAAAATTTTATGCCCGGAGGAGTAAACAGCCCTGTTCGTGCGTGCCGTGCGGTTGGCAGAGCGCCGTTGTTTATCGACCACGCAAAGGGTTCAAAAATCTATGATGTCGACGGAAACGAATATATCGATTATATTTGCTCATGGGGCCCGAATATTCTCGGACACGCTAACGAAAGAGTTATAAATGCAGTAACCGAAACCTGTCAAAGAGGACTTACATTCGGCGCTTGTCACAGCGGAGAAATCGAACTTGCAAAACTTATAAAAAAGCATTTTCCGTCAATGGAAATGTTAAGACTTGTAAATTCGGGTACAGAGGCGGTTATGAGTGCAATCCGTGCCGCAAGGGGTTATACAAAGAGAGATAAAATAGTTAAGTTTGAGGGTTGCTATCACGGTCATTCGGACGGTCTGCTTGTGAAATCGGGTTCAGGACTTCTTACCAATTCTATCCCCGACAGTGCAGGTGTTCCTAAAGGATATACGGATAATACCCTGCTTGCAAAATACAATAATAAAGAGTCGGTAGAAAAACTTTTTGAGGAGCACGGTGATGATATTGCCTGCGTTATTGTAGAGCCTTGTGCCGCCAATATGGGAGTTGTACCGCCGCAGGAGGGCTTTTTACGGTTTTTGAGAGATATTACGCTAAAATATAATTCTCTGCTTATTTTTGACGAAGTTATTACGGGTTTTCGACTTAGCATTGGCGGTGCTCAAAAATATTACAATGTTAAACCCGACCTTACCACACTTGGCAAAATTGTAGGCGGAGGTATGCCTTTGGCTGTGTACGGCGGTAAAAAAGAAGTTATGCAGTGCGTTGCTCCGCTCGGTTCGGTGTATCAGGCAGGCACACTTTCAGGTAATCCCGTTGCCGTAAGTGCGGGAATTGAAACCTTAAAAATCCTTGAGGAAAACGAAGCTGAAATTTATACAAGGCTTGAGAAAATTTCATTGCAGCTTGAAAATGCCATGCAAGAATCGGGAATGAATGTGAATCGTGTAGGTTCAATTATGACGGTTTTCTTTACCAATGAAAAGGTAAAAGATTATGATACAGCCAAAACTGCCGATACTGCCCGATTTGCCGAATATTTCAGACATATGCAGGACAACGGCATATATACAGCTCCGTCGCAGTTTGAGGCAATGTTTGTTTCGTTTGCACATACCGATGAGGATATAGATAAAACAATCAATGCAATCAAAAGTTTAGAATAATCACGAAAAGAAAAAGTGCAGCAATTCTATAATCTTGCTGCACTTTCTTTCTTTATTACACAGCCTCAGCCTGTGCAATAATTTCGTTTTGTTTGTAATGTTCCGCAATTTCTGCCAGAGTTATACTTTCGGCATAGTTTTGCAGGTATGATGACATTGCGCTCCACAATCTGTCGTTTATAAGCTCCGTCATCATATCGTTTTTATCTCTGCTGTCAAAATAAACATCATTAAGCACCCTTGTGTCAAGAGCGTTTAATATGTCTTTAAAAGTGATTTTACTCAAATCTCTTGCAACTACATAACCGCCGTTAAGTCCCTTTTGTCCACGAATCAGATTTGCGGAGGTGAGGGACGGCAGTATTTGTTCAAGATATTTTTTAGATATATTGTGCCTTTTGGCAATATCGGGAGCGGTGACCGAACATCCGTTTTGAGAATAAACCGCTATGTCGATTATCGCCATAATGCCAAACTGCACTTTTGTTGATATTTTCAATTAATAATCAGCCCCTTATACAGAAGAAAAGCCTGTTTTGGAGCAGAATATGCCTGACTAAGCGTATTAAATATAGATTAACATTTTTTAAGGAAAAAATCAATACTTACCAAATAAATATGTATTGTATATAATGACAGATTTTAGAATAATATGGAATAAAATTTGTAAAATAGGGAAAATCCTACAAAACCTATTGAAATACTAAGTTAAATGCGTTATAATCTACAGTATCATCTTGCAGATAAGCTTTTGCAGGATAAGCATTGACTAAGCAAATATGATTTAAAAGGGATGGGAAGCTTATGGAGTTTAATACAGCGTTATTGCACAAAAATTTTAGCGGTGATAAGGCGTCGGGCTCTACTATGACTCCTATTTATCAGGTAAGTGCATTTTCGCACAGCTCTGCCGAACAGCTTGAAAAAGTGTTCAACAACAAAGCGCCCGGATATGCTTATTCAAGAATAGGCAATCCTACGGTGACTTCTTTTGAGGCAAGAATTGCCGCCCTTGAAAACGGTGCAGGTGCTGTTGCGTGTTCGTCAGGTATGGCAGCAGTTACAATGGCACTTCTTAATATATTGGAGTCCGGTGACGAAATAATAGTAGGCGCAGGTCTTTTTGGCGGAACTATTGATTTGTTAAAGGATTTAGAGGCATTCGGTATAACCGCTCATTTTGCAGACGAGGTTACACCGCAGAATGTTGAACCGCTTATCAACGAGCGCACAAGAGCAGTGTTTGCGGAACTTATCGGCAATCCGAAACTCGATATTGTGGATATTGAATCGGTATCAAATCTTACACACAGATACAATATACCTCTTATTATAGACAGCACCACGGCAACACCGTATCTTGTTCACCCGATTGATTTCGGTGCAGACATTGTTGTTCATTCAACCTCAAAGTATATTAACGGCGGCGGAAACGCAATCAGCGGTATAATAATTGACAGCGGTAAATTTGAATGGGATACAGAGAAATTCAAAGGTATGACAGAATACAAAAAATACGGTAAACTTTCGTATCTTGCAAAACTGCGAAACGGTATATGGCGAAACTTCGGTTGTTGTCTTGCTCCGTTTAATGCATTTTTAAATTCTGTCGGTCTTGAAACATTGGGACTGAGAATGGAGTGTCTTTGTAGCAACGCATTGAAACTTGCACAATTTTTTGAAATCTGTAAAGATATTGAGGTTAATTACCCGGCACTTGAAAGTTCAGAGTATTACGCACTTACACAAAAACTTTTAAAAGGCAAAGGCGGTGCGATTCTTACAATAAGAGCCGGCAGTAAAGAAAAAGCCTTTGAACTTATAAATAATTTGAAGTTTGCAACCAATGCAACAAATATCGGTGACACACGAACATTGGTAATTCATCCGTCAAGCACAATTTACGCACACAGTACAGAACAGCAGAAAGAGAACGCAGGTGTGTTTGACGATACAATCCGAATCAGCGTTGGTATAGAGGACATTGCAGATCTGATTGAGGACTTCGGAAATGCAATAAGTAAAATAAACAATTAGTTTTGGGGGATTCACAATGGCAGTTGATTATTCAACATTAAAAAAAGGCGGATTTATGCGCCAAAAGCAAAAAAATAATTTTTCCCTTCGTTTAAGAGTGGTAGGCGGAAATCTTACGGCAAAACAACTTGCCAAGATTGCAGAAGTAGCAGAAAATTTCGGTGACGGCTATGTGCATCTTACCTCAAGACAAAGTGTTGAAATTCCGTTTATTAAACTTGACGATGTTGAAAATGTAAAGGCGGCACTTGCCGAGGGCGATGTTGAACCCGGTGTATGCGGTCCGAGAGTAAGAACAATTACAGCTTGTCAGGGACAGGCAATTTGCCCGAGCGGCTGTATTGATACATATTCACTTGCAAAAGAACTTGACGACAGATATTTTGCAAAAGAACTTCCGCATAAATTTAAATTCGGTATTACAGGATGTCAGAACAACTGCCTTAAGTCAGAGGAAAACGACCTCGGAATTAAGGGCGGAATAAAGGTTGACTGGAGAGAAAGCGACTGTATAGGCTGCGGCGTTTGCGTAAAGGCTTGCCGACAGGGTGCTATCACTCTTGAGGACGGTAAAATTTCCGTTGACAAGTCAAAATGTAATTTCTGCGGAAGATGCTATAAGGCTTGCCCGACCGACGCTTGGGATACCGTTCACGGTTACATAGTTTCATTCGGCGGACTTTTCGGCAACTCAATTAACAAAGGTGAAACAATCATTCCTTTTGTTGAAGATAAAGAAAAACTTTTGAAAATCTGCGATGCGGCTGTTAATTTCTTTGAAGAAAATGCAAAGCCGAGCGAACGCTTTAAGTTCACAATCGACAGAGTAGGCAGAGAAAAATTTGAAGAGAAGATATTGGAGGCATACAATGGCTGATTTTATTATTGACGATACAGTAGATATTACCGATGTTGTCTGCCCGACAACATTTGTTAAGGCAAAGGTTGCTCTTGAGGAGCTTGACGACGGTCAGATTTTAAGTGTTAAAATGAATGACGGTGAGCCTGTACAGAATGTTCCGAGAAGTATCAAGGAAGAGGGTCACCAAATTTTAAAACTCATTGATAACGAGGACGGCACTTATAATCTTATAGTTAAAAAGGTTGGTGATTAAATGCCGACAAGAATCAGTAAAGACAATTTTGAAAAAGAAGTTTTACAGGCAGATAAAACTGTACTCGTTGATTTTTATTCAGACAGCTGTGTGCCTTGTAAAAGACTTTCACCGGTACTTTTCGCACTTGAAGAAGAATATGCCGAAAAGCTCAAAATTGTTAAAATCAATATAAATTTTGATTCCGAGCTTGCCGAAAAATACGAGGTACAGGCAGCGCCGACTTTGGTATTTTTTAAAAACGGCGAAGAGGTTTCAAGACTGCGAGGCGCAGTAAAACAAGCAGAAATTAAAAAAGTTATTGAAAAATCAGTTTAAAGGGGTTATTATTATGACAATCACAGTTGCAGGTAATAAAAAAGAAGTAGCAGAAGGACTTACAGTAGCACAGCTTATTATTGACGAAGATGTAGAAACACCGGAGTATGTAACAGTAAGTGTAAACGACGAATTTCTTGCAAGCGGTACTTTTGAAGAAACCGTACTCAAGGACGGCGATGTAGTTGAATTTCTTTATTTCATGGGAGGCGGTCAGTAATGGCATTTACTAACGAACAGCTTGAGCGTTATTCCCGTCACATCATTCTCAAAGAGGTTGGTGCAAAGGGACAGAAAAAGTTGCTTAACGCAAAAGTGCTTATAATCGGTGCAGGCGGACTCGGTGCACCTGTAGCAATGTATCTTGCCGCTGCCGGTATCGGTACAATCGGTATTGCCGATGCTGACGAGGTTGACCTTTCAAATCTTCAGCGCCAGATTATTCACGCTACAAAAGATGTAGGCAAGCCAAAGGTAGAATCGGCAAAGGAAACTATGGAGGCTATGAATCCCGATGTTACGGTAAAAACTTACCATACCTTTGTTACAAGTGAAAATATTATGGACCTTATCAAAGATTACGATTTCATCATTGACGGTACCGATAATTTCCCGGCAAAGTTTCTTATCAATGACGCTTGCGTAATGGCTAAAAAACCTTTTTCGCACGCAGGTATTATCAGATTTCAGGGACAGCTTATGACATATGTGCCCGGTGAAGGTCCTTGCTACCGTTGTGTATTTAAAAACCCACCGCCAAAGGACGCAGTTCCTACTTGTAAGCAAGCGGGTGTAATCGGAGCAATGGGCGGTGTTATCGGCAGTTTGCAGGCAATGGAGGCTATTAAGTATATTCTCGGCAAGGGTGATTTGCTCACAGGATATTTACTTACATACGATGCACTCAAAATGGAATTTCGTAAGATAAAACTTCCGTCAAACACACATAATTGCGCGGTTTGCGGTGATCATCCTACAATTACCGAGCTTATAGATTACGAACAGGCAGAATGTGACGGTGTTCATTTATGATTAAATTATCAAAAGCTGACTATAATAAAATTGTGGCTCACGCAGAAAGTGAGCTGCCTAACGAGGCTTGCGGATTGATTGCGGGTACGGTTGAAGGCGAAAACAAGGAGATTAAAAAAGTTTATCTTCTTTCAAACATCGACCACTCAAACGAGCATTTTTCACTTGATCCAAAGGAACAGCTTGCGGCGGTAAAGGATATGCGACAGAACGGTTTTGTACCGCTCGGTAACTGGCATTCACATCCCGAATCTCCGTCAAGACCGTCGGATGAGGACAAGCGACTTGCATATGACAGCAAGGCAAGCTATATGATTTTGTCACTTATGGACAGAGAAAATCCCGTGCTAAATTCATTTAAAATCAACGGCACAGCTTCAGAAAAGGAAGAATTGGTTATTTACTAAACAAGGAGGGAAATTATGTACGACATAGTTATTATCGGAAGCGGTCCGGCAGGACTTTCTTCGGCAATTTATGCTCAACGAGCAGGACTTAAGGCAGTTGTGGTTGAGAAAAACTATCTTGGCACAGGTCAGATTTCAGAAAGCGAGCGTGTAGATAATTACCCGGGATTATACGGCGAAAACGGCTTTGATTTGGGCGAAAAGTTCAGATCGCACGCAGAAAGCCTCGGTACTGAATTTATAGAGGGAGAGGCTGTTAAAATCAGCAAAAACACAACTGATTACAGCATTGAACTTGACAACGGAAATTCATTAGAAACTCACACTGTAATTTATGCGGTCGGTACGGAACGCAGAAAACTTCAGGTTGAGGGTGAAAAAGAGTTTTCTGGCAGAGGAGTATCGTATTGCGCAGTTTGTGACGCTGCATTTTATAAAGATAAAATCACAGCTGTTGCAGGCGGCGGAGATACCGCACTTGGTGATGCGGCTTTGCTTTCAAAGTTTGCGAAAAAAGTTTATCTTATTCATCGCAGAGATAAATTCAGAGCCAATAAAACATTACAGCAAAAAGTCGAAAATATTTCTAATGTAGAAATATTGCTTAATTCACAGATAAAAAAGATTAACGGCAGTAATAAGGTTGAGTCGATCACAGTTGATAAAAACGGCGCAGAAACCGAAATCAAAGTTGACGGTGTTTTTGTTGCAGTCGGCAGTGTGCCTAATTCGGCAATTCTTAAGGATTTGGTTGAAGTTGACAATAACGGCTATATTGTTGCAAATGAGGACGGAGTAACTTCGGCAAACGGAATATTTGTTGCAGGCGATGTTCGTACCAAAAAGTTAAGACAGGTTGTAACAGCTGTATCGGACGGTGCTAATTGCGTATTATCTGCGGAAAATTATCTTGAAAAAATAAAATGATATGAAAATAAGGTGAGTGTAAAAGGGAGAGGCAGCCTATGAAAATTGAAAAATTAAGTACAGATATTCTGATAATAGGCGGAGGTACAGCAGGCTGTTATGCCGCACTCACTATTTCAGAAAATTCAGATAAAAAAGTTTTAATTTGCGAAAAGGCACACATCAAGCGCAGCGGATGTCTTGCGGCAGGAGTAAACGCTCTTAACGCATACATCGTTGATGGAAGAAAGCCGCAGGATTATGTTGATTACGCAAAAAAAGATGCAGACGGAATTGTAAGAGAAGATTTACTCCTTACAATGTCCGAAAAGCTGAATGAGGTAACTGATAGGCTTGAAAAGTTAGGTCTTGTTATTTTAAAGGATGAAAACGGTAAGTATGTTACAAGGGGTAATAGAAACCTTAAAATAAACGGCGAAAACATCAAACCTATTCTTGCCTCGGCTGTTGAAAAAACAAAGAATGTTGAAATTCTCAACAGAGTAAACATTACAGATTTTGCCGTAAAAAACAATAAAATCAACGGCGCTTACGGTATCGGCATTGAAAACGATACTTTCTACATAATCAAGGCAAAGGCGGTTATCGTTGCCACAGGCGGTGCGGCAGGTCTTTACAAGCCGAATAATTCGGGCTTTTCAAGACACAAAATGTGGTATCCTCCGTTTAATACAGGTGCAGGCTATGCAATGGGCATTAACGCAGGCGCAGAGATGACCACTTTTGAAATGCGCTTTATCGCACTTCGCTGTAAAGACACCATCGCTCCGACAGGTACACTTGCACAGGGCGTCGGCGCAAAACAGGTAAATTCGCTCGGCGAGGTATATGAAACCAACTACGGACTTACAACTTCACAGCGAGTTTACGGCACAGTAAACGAAAACCAAGAGGGCAGAGGTCCGTGCTATCTTCGTACAGAGGGTATAACAGCCGAGCAGGACGAATCACTGTTAAAGGCTTATCTTAATATGGCGCCGTCACAGACAATTAAGTGGATAGAAAGCGGCAAGAACCCGTCGCAGCAAAATGTTGAGATTGAGGGAACGGAACCGTACATTGTAGGCGGTCACACAGCGAGCGGCTATTGGGTTGACACCAAGAGAGCCACAACGATTGACGGACTTTTTGCAGGCGGCGATGTTGCAGGCGGCTGTCCGCAAAAGTATGTAACGGGCGCACTTGCCGAGGGTGAAATCGCAGGTATGTCGGCTATTGAGTATGTGAACAATCATACACAAGCACCGCAGCTTGAAGATGAAATAACCGATAAGCACATTGCCGAAGTTGAAGAATTTTTAACAAAAAAAGATACCCGTTATACAACAGAACAGCTTGAAGAGGCAATGCAGACTGTAATGGACAGCTATGCAGGCGGTATAAAAACAAACTACCGTTTTAACGAAAAACAGCTTGATATTGCAGACTACAAAATCAAACAGCTTATTAAACTTTCAGGCAGTTTATATGCGGAAGATTTTCAGGAGCTTATGTATATATACGAACTTCGTGAAAGACTTGTCGTTGCAAGAAGTGTTATAGCACATCTTAAAGCAAGAAAGGAAACACGCTGGCACAGTTTTGCGGAAAATCTTGATTATCCGAATAAGGATGACAAAAACTTTAATAAATATGTAAATTCACGCCTCGAAAACGGCGAAATTAAAATAATTATCCGAGATTTGGTAGAGGGAGGTAAAAGCTATGAGCATTGCGATTGACAAGCAGAAGTGCATAGGCTGCGGAAGATGCCGAAATGTATGTCCCGGCAGTCTTATAAAGCTTGACAGTGACAACCGTGCTTACATAAAGTATCCGAAGGATTGCTGGGGCTGTACTTCATGTATTAAGGAATGCCCTGCATATGCAATCAGCTTTTATCTTGGTGCAGATATCGGCGGTATGGGCAGTCTTGTTCATACCGAGAAAAAGGGCGATATACTTAGTTGGATAATTGACAAGCCCGAGGGTGAAACCATTAAGATAGATATTAACCAAAAGGAATCGAATAAGTACTGAGGAGGAATAAGAATGAGTCAGCTTTCACATTTAGATGAGCTTGAAGCAGAGGCTATATATATAATCCGAGAGGTAGCCGCAGAGTGCGAAAAGCCTGTTATGCTCTATTCAATAGGCAAGGACAGCTCTGTTATGCTCCACCTCGCAATGAAGGCTTTTTACCCTGAAAAGCCGCCGTTCCCGTTTATGCACATAGACACTACATGGAAGTTTAAAGATATGATTAAATTCCGTGACGATACAGCAAAAAAACTTGGCATTGAGATGATTGTTTATTCCAACGAAGAGGGAATAAAGCAGGGAATCAATCCGTTTGACCACGGTGCTGCTTATACAGATATCATGAAAACACAGGCTTTAAAGCAGGCACTTACAAAGTACGGCTTTACAGCGGCATTCGGCGGCGGCAGACGAGATGAAGAAAAGTCAAGAGCAAAAGAGAGAATTTTCTCTTTCAGAAATCAGGCGCAGGCTTGGGACCCTAAAAATCAGCGCCCCGAGATGTGGAAACTTTACAACACTAAAATCAACAAGGGCGAAAGCATAAGGGTTTTCCCGATTTCAAACTGGACGGAAAAAGACATCTGGCAGTACATAAAGAGAGAAAATATAGATATTGTTCCGCTGTATTTTGCGGCGGAAAGACCTGTTGTATATCGTGACGGCAATATTATAATGGTTGACGATGACAGATTCCCGCTCAAAGAGGGTGAAGTACCGGAGTACAAGTCGGTTCGTTTCAGAACACTCGGCTGTTATCCTCTTACAGGTGGTATTGAATCAACCGCAACTACCCTTAACGAAATCATTGACGAAACTTTAAGCTCTGTGTCTTCCGAGCGTACCTCAAGAGTTATTGACAACGAGGCGGCAGGCAGTATGGAACGCAGAAAAAGGGAGGGCTATTTCTAATGAAAGGTTTATTGAAGTTTATTACCTGCGGAAGTGTGGATGACGGTAAATCTACACTTATAGGTCATATTCTGTATGATGCAAAGTTAATTTACGCCGACCAGGAAAAAGCTCTTGAGCTTGACAGTAAGGTAGGCAGCCGTAACGGTGACATTGACTATTCGCTTTTGCTTGACGGTCTTATGGCAGAGCGTGAACAGGGCATCACAATAGATGTTGCTTACCGTTATTTTACAACCGATAACAGAAGTTTTATTGTAGCCGATACCCCCGGCCATGAGGAATATACAAGAAATATGGCGGTAGGTGCGTCTTTTGCAGACCTCGCCGTAATTCTTATAGACGCATCTCAGGGTGTACTTGTGCAGACAAGAAGACACGCAAGAATCTGCAAACTTATGGGTATAAGACATTTTGTTTTTGCGGTAAATAAAATGGACCTTGTAAATTACAGTGAACAGCGTTTTAATGAAATCGTAGCACAGATTGACGAGCTTAAAAAAGAGCTTTCTCTTGAAAATATCTACATTATTCCGCTTTCTGCCACAGAGGGCGACAATGTTACGGTAAAGTCACAGAACATTCCCTGGTATAACGGAGTTCCGCTCCTTGAATACCTCGAAAAAGTTGATGTATCTGCCTCGGAAGAGGAAGAGGGCTTTTATATGCCTGTTCAAAGAGTTTGCCGTCCCGATCACACATTCAGAGGTTTTCAGGGACAGATTGAGTCGGGCAGTATAAATGTAGGCGATGAAATCATTGCATTGCCAAGCAACGAAAAAGCTAAGGTTAAGCAGTTGCTTGCGGCAGGCAAAGATGTAAAAACCGCATTTAAGGGTCAGCCTGTTACAATTACACTTGATAAAGAAGTTGATGTGTCAAGAGGCTGTGTAATTGCAAAGGACACAAAACTTGCGTCTTATCAGAAACTTAATGTATCAATTCTTTGGATGGACGACGAACCTCTTGCGGTCGGTACAGATTATCTTGTAAAACTCGGTACAAAGACAATCAGCGGTATTATTACAGGTATTGAATATGCTGTTGATGTAAATACAGGCGAGCATATCAAGGCAGATGTTTTAAGTAAAAACGGTATTGCGGTATGTAATCTTTTACTTACCGAGCCGATTGTTGCCGACTTGTTCTCTGCTTACAAAACTTTGGGTGAACTTATACTTATAAACCGTGTAACGAATATGACTTCGGCATGCGGTGTGGTTGAAAAGGTAAGTCAGAAAGGCGTATCGGGTTCTGAAAAAGCTTCGTTCAAAAACGGCGAGCTTGAGGCAAGAGGTGATATTTTTGAAGAATTCTACTATGATACCACAAGCCTTAATGTACTTAAATATCAGCCTGTAAGAGAAACTTACACTGTCGGTGACGAAATTCCGACAAGCGGCGACAGCTACTCATATCCTGACAGCTTTGATATTATTGTACTTCGTGATCTTGTTGCGGTAAGCGTTCGCAATAAGGTGGTTACTGCAATTACTCCTGCAGATGATTACAAATACAGCGCTGTGCCTGTTATCAACGGCAGGGGTTTTGAGATTCTTGCCGACAGTGACGCGAAAATCAAAACAATGCTTGACGAATACAAAAATCTTGAAGATATTAACGATTCAAAATTCTTTGCAAAATGGGTAAAGTTTAATACATACAGAAAAATTGTAATTCAAAAGCTATAATAACCACAATACATAAACAGATGCAGAGTTTAATGCTTTGCATCTGTTTTTTTGGGTTTTAGGGTTTAGTTAAATAAATTTGGTTCTATTATAAATGTTGTGGAATGATGCTATCTAAAAATTTTATCAAACTAAAAAGCCTTCCACTTGAGGGGAAGCCTTGATAACTTTGTTCTTAATCCCAACTTTTGACAAAGAGCCAATAAATTTTCACCTTTACTGCAAACACTTGCATATCATTTACACTTTTATCGCTAAACATAATTTCCTACTTGAAAAAATTGCAGATTTGTGGTTTAATAAGTTAGTTGAAACTAATCAAAAAGGTGGTATGCTTATGATGATAAATAAACGGCTTATTGCAACAGTCGCAGAAAGCCAAAAATATATTGTAGGCAATGTGGCGAGCCAATGGGTTTCACTCTGCTCCAATGTTGTAATTATGGGCAGTATCGCAGCTTTTGTGGGCAAACTTGCCTATGCTAAGCCGCAGGCAAACGATCACGATTTTATTATGAGTTTGCCCGATGGTTACGATACAGTGATAGGCGAGGGCGGCGCAAGTATTTCAGGCGGTGAAAAACAGAGAATTTCAATAGCAAGAGCAATTATGAAAAATGCACCTATAATTATTTTGGACGAAGCAACCGCAAATGTTGACCCCGAAAACGAAAAAGAGCTTGTTGAAGCGATTGACGCTCTTACAAAGGAAAAAACAATAATTATGATTGCGCACAGATTAAAGACGGTGCGCAATGCAGATCAGATTGTTGTTGTTGACAGCGGAAAAATAGCACAGCTCGGAACACATACGCAGCTTATGCAGGAGGGCGGAATTTACAAGAACTTTGTTAATGCCAGACAGCAAGCGGCAGGTTGGAAAATTAATGCATAAACTTGTAAAGAAAGACTGCTTTTTACAGACTTTCTTTGCATATTATAAAACAGTAATATAAGGTGGTGGAAGATGCTTTATCAACAAACAGCAATACTTTTAATACCGTTTTTAGGAACTTCTTTGGGTTCTGCAATGGTTTTCTTCACAAAAAATAAAATTAACGAAAAATTCCAGAAATTTTTACTCGGTTTTGCCTCGGGAGTAATGATAGCCGCATCGGTGTGGTCGCTGATTATTCCTTCTGTTGAAATGTCCACTAAACAAAATGTAATCGAATGGCTGCCTGCTGCGGTGGGATTTTTGCTCGGAATAGGATTTTTGCTCTTGCTTGACAGTGTAATCCCTCATTTGCATCTTAACAGTGACAAACCTGAGGGTGTAAAGTCAAGACTTTCAAAAAATACTATGCTTGTGCTTGCGGTTACATTGCATAATATTCCGGAAGGTATGGCTGTAGGCGTAACTTTGGCAGGTGCAATTACAGAAAATACGGGTATAACCGTGGCAGGTGCGATTTCACTTGCAGTCGGAATTGCAATTCAGAATTTCCCGGAGGGAGCAATAATATCTCTGCCGCTCAAAGACGGCGGCTGTTCAAAGTTAAAATCATTTTATTACGGCGTGATTTCGGGTGCGGTTGAACCGATAGGTGCAATGATTACTTTGATTTTTGCGGGAATAGTAACACAAATTCTGCCGTATCTGTTGTCTTTTGCGGCAGGTGCTATGATTTATGTTGTAACGGAAGAATTAATACCCGAATCGCAGAGCGGAAAACACTCAAATATCGGCACAATCGGAGTTGCAATTGGGTTCGTAATTATGATGATTTTAGATGTTAGTTTGGGATAACCTACAAATTTCGATTAGATTTTTCTTACAGTATTGACAAATTGTGACAAGTGAGTATAATATAATTATCATAGATATTAGGAGGAACAGTTATGAAGAATTTTTTAAAAAATGAAAAATTATGGTGCGTTGTTGCAGGTGCAGCAGCAGTTATTGTCGGTAAAAAAGTATTTACTTCACCAAAGACTCGCAGCGTTGCAGTAACCGGTCTTGCAAAAGGTATGAAGCTTCAGAAAGATGCTAAGGCTAAATTCCAGAGCATGAAAGACGATGCGGCAGATCTTTGCTACGATGCAAAGGCAGAAGCCGGCATTGAAGCAGAAACTGAAACAGAAGTTGAAGAATAATGAAATATTCTATTGTATATGATAAGCCGCAGCGAATCAGATTCCGCTGCGGCGCATATGCTTTTGATAAGGCATATGAGGGTTGTATTTATAATTTTCTTATAGAAAAAAATTATGTAAAAAAGGTTGAAGTAAATTCTGAAAATGGCGGTATCCTTGTTATGTATGACAAAGGTTATCGTCAGAATGTAATTGATGTTATAGCGTCAATAGAGCGCAGTTCTCTTGTAAAAGTTGAAGCAAAGAAAACTGTCAGCGTTCAAGATATTGACAATAATTTTAAACATAATCTGATTTCTTGCGTGGCAAAAAGACTTTTGCAAAAATGGCTTTTGCCCGCACCTATCAGAATGGTAGTCACAATTTACACAAGTATAAAATACATAAAAAAGGCTTTAAAGGCACTTTGGGACTGCAAACTTAATGTTGATGTGCTTGACGGTGCGTCAATTGCAACCTGCTTGTTACAGAGAAACTTTAAAACCGCAGGAACAATAATGTTCTTGCTTACCGTATCCGGTATGCTCGAGGATTATACTCATGCCCGTACAAAAGCTGTGCTTACGGACAGCCTTGCTGTTAAGGCGGACAAGGTATGGCTTGTAACCGATGATAATTCAGAAGTACTTATTCCTATGTCTGATTTGACAGAGGGTGATAACATCAGAGTACAGACAGGCAATGTTATTCCTGTTGACGGTGTTGTTGTATCGGGTGAGGCAACAGTAAACGAGTCGTCTATGACAGGTGAGCCGCTCCCTGTTGCAAAGCGTGAGGGCATAACCGTATTTGCCGGTACTGTTGTGGAAGAGGGAAACATTGTAGTTAATGTAAAGGCTCTTTCTTCAAACACCAAAATAAGTAAGATTATTGACCTTATTGATAATTCGGAAAATCTTAAGGCAGGAGTACAAAGCCGTGCCGAAACCTTGGCGGACAGAATTGTACCATTCAGCTTTTTAGGTTTCTTGGCTACTTTGGTTCTTACAAGGAATATTACCAAAGCTGTTTCTTTGCTTATGGTTGACTATTCCTGTGCTATCAAACTTTCTACTCCGATTGCGGTTATTTCCGCAATCAAGGAGGCGGCCGACCACGATATTACCGTTAAAGGCGGTAAGTATCTTGAGGCATATGCTCACGCAGATACCATTGTATTTGATAAAACAGGTACACTGACAAATGCCGAGCCGAAGCTTGAAAAAGTAATTTCTTTCAGTGATTATTCAGAGGAAGAAATACTCAAAATTGCAGCTTGTCTTGAGGAACATTTCCCTCACAGCGTTGCGAATGCCGTTGTAAATGCAGCGAATGAAAGAGGATTATCTCACATAGAGGAGCACTCTGATGTTCAGTATATTGTTGCACACGGAATTGCAACCACACTGCACGGCAAAAAGGCTGTAATAGGCAGTAAGCATTTTGTAGTGGAGGACGAGCAGATTTCTGTAACCGAAGAACAGCAGAAAACTATTGATGAAAAATCAGGCGCTTGCTCTGTGCTTTATCTTGCTATCGGCGGTGCGCTTGTCGGTGCGTTATGTATAAGTGACCCACCACGAGAAGAGGCTGCGAGAGCTATTCAAATGCTTAGAAATCAGGGTATTGAAAGAGTTGTAATGCTTACCGGCGACAGTCAGAAAGCGGCTCAAATGACCGCAGAAATGCTTGGCATTACCGAATATAAATGTCAGGTACTTCCCGAGGATAAACATAAATATGTTGAAGAACTCAAGAAGAGCGGCAAGGGCGTAATTATGGTTGGTGACGGTATTAACGATACACCGGCGCTTGCGGCTGCAAATGTATCTGTTGCTATGCGAGATGCGTCTGATATTGCAAGAGAAACCGCAGATATTACAATCAAAAACTCCGACCTTACCGAACTTGCGAGAATAAGAACAATAAGTCAGACATTAATGGATAGAATTAACCGCAATTACAGATTTATTGTAGGTTTTAATTCAGCACTGATGGCTTCGGGATTTTTAGGTCTTATTTCTCCGTCTATGTCTGCATTATTGCATAATTCTTCCACCATGCTTATTTGTGCCAAGAGTATGACTCCGCTCACAGAGAAAAAGCATAAAAGAAGAAAACCAAAAGAGAATAATTAACTTATAAAATTAACCGCTCTGTATTTTGTGGTGACCCCAAAAAGTTAGATTTGAAAGCGTAGTGGCTTTTAGCTGCTACGC
>ENA-OPCP01000146-OPCP01000146.1-human-gut-metagenome-genome-assembly--contig:-NODE-146-length-68879-cov-4.255783_pt1 | contig 68879 bp, 44 predicted proteins | sample MGYA00241563_ERZ501477 | MGnify/ENA primary metagenome ERZ501477 (study PRJEB25962, sample SAMEA2042572) | human gut metagenome | biome: human gut; feature: human-associated habitat; material: faeces... | reverse complement strand
GGGAAAGATATTGAGAATAAGGAGTTGGTAGACCGCTATTCTTTGCAGAAACAGGTGGACGATAAGACACCGAAGACTTTGCTTCTGCTGAGTGATGACGATCAGACCGTTCCTCCGTTGAATTCTATCCTTTATTATACGGCACTGAATGAACACCATATCCCGACTTCCCTCTATATGTTCCCCAGCGGAGGACACGGTTGGGGGTTCCGGTATGACTTCACCTATTATCAGGAAGTGAAAGACCTGATACAGAAATGGCTTACCTATATAAAAATCACCGATTAATCTACCTGATATCATGAAACCGATTACATTATTACTGGCCGCAGGCTCCCTGCTGCTGAGTGCACAAGGGTTGTCCGCACAGACGGATCATTCCGAAAAAAAGGAATATTGGAACGCAAATACCCTGTTGATCCCTTATCGGCTACCGCCTGCTCCTGCAGGGTATAAGCCGACCTATATAGACTTGGACGGAGATGGTGATCCGGATATCCTGCGTACGGTGACGGCCAACGGTATTCCGGTGCAATGGATCGATGATGACGACGATATGCAGTTCGGTGATCTGGAAGGTGATACCGATAACGACTGCCTGATGATAGACCGTAATAAAGACGGTGTCTACGGAGGTTATGGTGATCTTATCATCGACTGGGTAGGCGAAGATGAAGACGGTAATCCAGCCATGCAGGTCGTGGTCGATAATATCCCCGAAGCAAACCGGATGAAGACCGGCAACGGACATTATATGTGGGTAGTGGATACGGATAAGGACGACGTGTTCAACTATATCGACTGGAATACGTTCACTCTCCGCTGCTGGATACATAACGGCCTGTCGGATTTCTACGAAGATTATAACGGGAGGAGTACTTTCATGAAGATACACAGTACGACCGAACGCGTGAACGATGTCCGTATGAACTGGGAAAACCCATTCCTGTTCTATGATCCTGACGATGACGGGCTGACGGAGATGGCGATCCGCTTCTGCGACTCTCCCAAGATCGTGAAAGAGAACGGACAGGCAAATTCCGTCCTCTCCGGCAATATCGACTGGGTTTCCGTTTCGATGGATACGGATAACGACAATGCGCCGGGCAATGAATTCGACTTCGATATGACCATCCATTTTACAGGTCCCGGATTCAATTATGAAAATCAGAAACATATCAATAAGAACCTGCGTGGACTTCCCGAAGCCGATACGTTCTTTCTTGATGCCCGCTGGCGTAAGCTTCCGGAGCTGTTGTATCCGGATCATGATGCCGCCTGGGATCTGACATTCAAGAAAGGTAAATGGGATAAAGTTTGGTTTACCTACGATGAGGACGACGATTGCAACCGTTGGGAGCGCGTGGAGTTGTATCAGCCGCGGGATCCGTTCAAGGTGGGAAAGAACCAAGGTGGAATTGACAATAACGGACAGGCCGATCCGGCAGGTGACCGGGGCGAATGGGATGAGGACAATTCCGGTCACGGTCAGTTGTATGTCAGTCCGATAGATGGAAAGATTCACCTGTACGGAGCCGAATGGGGCTGTTGGCGTGTCGACCAGAATGCCCGTTACTATCAGGGAATGGGTGGAATCTATGATGGCTACGGGCCGAAACGTATTGAGACCGAGCCGACCGTGTTTCCGACTGTCAAGTATACGGATACGGACAATAACGGCTTTTTCGATCTGATGGAGTTTGACCTGGATGGCGACAAGGTATTCGAACAACGCCTTTCCATGAAAGAACTGGGACTGGACGACCGCTGCCAGGTGATTAATACCGCTTCCATGAAGTACGAAGATTTTGTTGATCTCGAATCGAAAGTCTCCGATACCATGTGGAAGAATGCCGAGAAAGCGGTCGAAGTAGCAAAAGCTAAAAAACTGAATACTAAATGGTATGCTTTGATGTTGCAGCCAAAATCCACTCGCGAACGCTATCACTATGGCTTTTGGTTGCAGTTCTATCTGTACAATGATCTGAAGGATTTGGCCGAGCGGACGAACGACAAGGCATTGGCAAGCGTAATCGACAAAGCTTATTTGCAAGGCAAATGGGAGTTGATTAAATAATTTATTAACGTAAGAACAAGAATAGTATGAAAAACATTTCGAGAAGAACTGCCATTAAGACGGTATTGGCAGGAAGCGCAGCTATGGTTGTGTCCGGTGTGGAGGCAGCAGCTCCCGCAAAGAAGAAGAAGGTAGAGAAACCTGAACCACTGAAAGGTAATATTCGCCATTCTGTGAGTAAATGGTGTTTCGGTAGCTATCCGTTGGATGAATTTTGTGAGATTTGTAAAAACATAGGAATAGAATCGATTGAACTGCTCGACCCGAAAGATTGGCCAGTCGTGCAGAAACATGGTTTAACGGTTGCGATGGCGCAGGGTGCGGGTTTAGGTATCGATCGGGGGTTCAATGATCCCAAGCTGCATGACGAGCTGGTTGCCAGTTATGAACAGGTTATTCCAATGGTGGCCGAGGCCGGACTGACGAACCTGATCTGTTTCTCTGGTCGCCGGAACGGTGTGACCGACTTGCAGGGTTGGGAAAACTGCGAGAAAGGGCTGAAGCGTCTGATGCCGATAGCTGAAAAGTATAATGTCGTTCTGACGATGGAACTTCTGAACAGTATCGGGCATAAGGACTACCTGTGCGACCATACCGTTTGGGGAGCGGAATTGTGCCGCCGTATCGGTTCGCCGAACTTCAAACTGCTGTATGACATCTATCATATGCAGATCATGGAAGGAAACGTGATTGATCATATCCAGAAATATCACCAGTATTTTTCTCATATCCATACCGGAGGTGTTCCCGGCCGTGCGGAGATTGACGAAACACAGGAACTTTACTATCCAGCTATCATGAAAGCGATTGTGGAAACCGGTTATAAAGGTTTTGTCGGGCAGGAATTTGTCCCGAAGCAGGAAGACAAGATTGCCTCGCTTGAGAAATGTATTCGTATTTGTGATGTATAAACAGTTAAGTATGAAACGGATTGCTATTTATCCTCTGTTGTTGCTCTTCGCTTTGTGCGGGTGTAGGGGGAAAACCGGGACTTCACAGGTTGAGAATGTTTTTAAACCCGGTGAAATCTGGCCGGACAATAACGGTGTGCACATCAATGCTCATGGCGGGGGTATGTTGCAGCAAGGTGATACCTATTATTGGTTTGGCGAGCACAAAACGGAAGGTGAAGGGGGAAATGTAGCCCAGGTCGGCGTCCATTGTTATTCTTCCAAGGACTTATATAATTGGAAAGACGAGGGAATCGCCTTGTCTGTTTCGGACGACGAATCGAGTCCGATCGTAAAAGGTTGCATTCTGGAGCGTCCGAAGGTGATTTTCAATAAGAAGACGGGTAGGTATGTGATGTGGTTCCATCTCGAACCGAAAGGTGCCGGTTATACGGGAGCCAAAAGCGGTGTTGCTGTCAGTGAAAAGGTTACAGGACCGTACAAACTGCTTTCCGCCGATCGTCCGAACGCTGGTTTTTGGCCGAAGAATGTTTTGGATATCCATAAAGGCCCGGTTCCCGAAGAATCGAAGAAAGGTTTCGGTGGCGGTGGCTTGCCTGCCCATCCCGACACGCTGAATCTGTTAGGACGTGATTTCGAGAGCGGGCAAATGGCTCGCGACATGAATCTATTTGTCGACGACGATGGAAAAGCGTACCATATTTATGCTTCGGAGGAGAACAGCACGTTGCATATTTCCGAACTGACGGACGATTATACGGCTTGTTCCGGCAATTATGCCCGTTTCTTTGTCGGCCGCTTTATGGAAGCGCCTGCCATGTTCAAGAAAGACGGCAAGTATTATCTGATCATGTCCGGTTGCACCGGTTGGGCCCCGAATCCGGGTCGTTCCGCTGTTGCATCCTCTATCTGGGGGCCGTGGAAAGAGTTGGCGAACCCGTTTGTGGGAGCCGATTCGGAAACCTCTTTCCATTCGCAAAGTACTTATGTGCTGCCTGTTCCCGGCAAGCCCGGCCAGTTCATCTATATGGGAGATCGCTGGACACCGGAGAACGCCATAGATGGCCGTTATATCTGGTTGCCTATCCGTTTTGAAGGAGAGCAGCCGGTTATCAACTGGGAGGATGAGTGGGCAATGGACAAGTAACAATTGACAGTTGGGGAGTGCGCGACATTTAATTGTCAATTGTCAATTCCCAATTGTCAATTGTTTTGTACTTTTGCAGCCGCATAAAAACACAAAAAGAATGAAACAGACATTGTCTATCAAATCCAACCTATTTATGGTTAGGGAATTAAGAGATTATTTGGGGATCGCTTTGGGGATGATCCTCTACGGTATAGGTTGGACCGTATTCCTGTTGCCAAACGATTTGCCTTCCGGGGCGGTACCGGGCATCGCCTCCATTGTCTATTGGGGGACAGGTTTGCCGGTGCAATACACTTATTTTGCCATTAATGGCTTCCTTTTGTTGTTATCACTCAAGATATTGGGATGGAAGTTTAGTGTGAAGACGATTTTTGCCGTGTTTGTCCTGACCTTTTTCCTTTCCGTAATCCAGCAGTTGACGGCTGGACTCCAGCTTTTGCAGGATCAACCTTTCATGGCCTGTATCTTGGGCGCTATCTTTTGTGGAGGAGGTATTGGTGTTGCTTTTGCCTCGAATGGCAGTACAGGAGGGACGGATATCGTGGCAGCTATCGTCAATAAGTACCGGGATGTCAGCTTAGGGCGTATGGTGATGCTCTGCGATATGATCATCATTGCATCCAGTTATTTTGTGCTGCACGATTTGGAGAAGGTGGTCTATGGTTATGTAACCTTGTTTGTTACAGGATATATGATCGACCAGGTGGTCAACAGCTCTCGTCAGTCGGTTCAGTTCTTTATTATTTCCAGCAAGTATGAAGAGATCGGCAGGGAGATTAATGCTTTGCACAGGGGAGTGACTGTAATCGATGGGACCGGACTTTATACAGGGAAGCAAGTGAAGATGATGTTTGTCTTAGCAAAAAAGAGTCAATCTAATACGATTTTCCAAATCATCAATGATATTGATCCGAGAGCTTTCGTTTCGCAGAGTGCCGTTATTGGTGTATACGGGGAAGGATTCGACCATTTCAAAGTGAAGAAGAAAACGAATTAAATCTCTTTTTTGACATGGATTACGCGGATTGCACGGATTTATAGATGAAAAATCCGCGTAATCCGCGTAATTTGTGTCTGAATTATATTTTGCCTTATGGCTCCATCACTACCTCGATCCGGTTGCCCTGTTCTAACAGTTTTTTGGCAAAAGCCTGGATCTTGGCAGGGGTGATACCTTTTATCGTTTCTTCGTATGTCGTCTCGCCGTTGAATCCGCGGAAGTAATAATTATCCAAAGTCGTCAGCCAGTAAACATTCTCTTGCAAGTTCTCTGCGTGGCGCTTCAGGATATTGTCCTGACTCTTCTTGAAATCTTCATCGCGCGGGCCGGACTTGACGATGTTATCCAGTTCTGTACGGACGATAGCGTTCATCTTTTCCCGTTTAGCCGGATCCGTGTCGAAATAGGCTTGCAGGAATGTCTGTCCTTCAGGGAAGGAAGAAATCTGTGCGGAAGTCTGCACCCCGTATGTCCCTCCCTCATCCTCGCGTACTTTTTCCATGTATACCAGATCGAGAATTTGCTTTAACATAGTGGCGGTGAGGATGTTTTCAAGGTTATATTCCATCTTGCCGGACCAGAAGTTGACAACCGACGCTTTCGGTGTTTCCAGAGCGCGTTTGAAGATATTCGTGTATTCGCCCGTGCGGATAGCCGGCACTTCGGCGGGATTGGCTTTTTCGACGCGTCCTTTGGCTGGAAGCGTCGCCAGATATTGTTCTACAAAAGGGCGGATGCTGTCTGTGTCGATATTTCCGACGAACGTAAAGACAAAGTCTGAAGCATCGGCAAACCGTTCTTTGTACATCTCCATGATGCGCGGGTAGCTGATCTGTCTGAAGTCGTCAGCTGTGATGCGGGCGGCACGTGGGTTATTGTCGTAAATCGCTTTTGTCAGCGTGTCGCTGAACGCCACCATCGGGTTCAGTTCCAGGTTTTTCAACTGTGCGATCATACGATTCTCGAAGGAAGTATAAGCCTCTTCATCCATACGTGGAGCCGTGAAATAGAGATAAACCAGTTCGAACAATGTCTTTAGGTCGGTAGGAGAGGCATAACCGTTTACATTTTCCGTATTCAGGCCGATAGAGGGAGAGCAAGAGACTTTCTTTCCTGCCAATACCTTATTTAGATCGGTTGCCGGGAAGTTGCCGACTCCGCCAAGCGTAATAACATCATTGAACACTTTCAGATTGTCGATATCTTTCGCTCCGAACAAGGTGCTGCCGCCGGGACTGGTAGCCGTCATCAGAATCTCGTCTTTCTTGAAGTCCGTATGTTTCAGTACGACCTTGATGCCGTTGTCGAGTGTCAGGACCGTCGCGCCGAACAGCGGGTCCGTCTTCATCTCTCTGATCTTCCCCGGAGCGGGCAACTTGGAAATCAGCGGTTCATTGGAAACAGTCTCTTCATAGGGTTCGACCGGCAATTGTTGTGCCTTGATAAAGTCTTCTAATAATTGAGTCTCGGTCGGATATTTCATGTCAGCCTTGTCAGGGCCGGTGAGCCCGATTACGATGTTTTTGTCGCCGATCAAACTCTGAGCGTATTGATTCACCTGCTCGACTGGGATTTGTGGTGCGATCTGGCTGATCAGCTGATATTCCGTTTCGATGCCTGGAATGTAACCTCCGTCTGTAAAGTGGCGGACATATTCGTTCGTGTAAGAGCGGTTCTTTTGTTTGTCGCGGTCGTTGAACAGTGATTCGTATTGTTTCAGGACATTGATACGGGCACGGTCATATTCGGAAGCCGTGAAACCGTACCGTTTCACCCGTTCCGTCTCTGTCACAAGTGCATCGAGCGCTTTGTTTATCTCGCCTTCTTTTACTAAGGCGGCAACAGTGAAAGCACCTTTTGTCTTGGCGATCATGAAATCACCGTCCGAAGCCTGGGCAGCGACAAAGGGAGGATTCGCTTTTTGCATCATTTCGGCAAAGCGTTCGTTTATCATCGTCTCAACGACATTCTCCATATAATCCTTCATCAAACCTGCTCCGGTAGCATACAGCTCTTTCGGCATCTTGTCGTGCTTATAGAATATGGAAAGGATAATATTGGAAGCCTCCTTGTCTGTGGCGATGGAAACAAGCGGTTTGTCATTGTCTGCCACTTCCGTATATTCGCGTTTGGCCGGATTGGTTGGAGCAGGGATATCGGCAAAGATACGTTTTACAGCTGCCTCTACCTTGTCTACATCTATATCTCCTACAATAATAATGCCTTGTAGGTCGGGGCGATACCATTTCTTGTAATAAGCCCGGAGTTCGTCCGGTTTGAAGTTATCGATCACGTCGATCGTGCCGATCGGCATCCTGTGTGCATATTTGTTGTCCGGGAACATTTTCGGCAACTGCTGTTCCCAGATACGCGCCTGGGCATCCTGTCGCGTGCGCCATTCCTCCCGGATCACGCCCCGTTCCTTTTCGATGGCCGTATCTGCGAGCGTGATGAAGCCCGACCAGTCATGCAGGATCAGCAGGCAGGAGTCGACGATACTCTCGCGGGTGACCGGAGCGTTCATGATCATATAAACCGTTTCGTCGAAACTTGTATAAGCGTTGAAGTTCTCGCCTCCGCGCATTCCGATGCTCTCGGTAAATTCATCCATGCCATGTCCGGGGAAGTTCCTGGTTCCATCGAACGCCATATGTTCGAGGAAATGGGCTAGTCCGCGTTGGTTCTCGTCTTCCAGGATCGATCCGACATTTTGGGCGATAAAGAAATCCGCACGGTCTTTCGGTTGCGCATTGTGTCGGATGTAATAGGTTAACCCGTTGCTGAGTTGTCCGTATTTTACTTTTGGGTCTATGGGCAGCGGCTGTATTTCCGGTTGCTGTGCTGCCAAACGGAGGGTGGCAAGTATCCAAAGGAAACATCCGATGGATAGAATCTGTCTGATCTTCATATCACTTTTGTTTTCATTTTTAATAGAACAAATGTATATAGTTTTTGTTACAAAATGACACTGCTACCCCATGTAAAAAGGATTAGTAGGGCATATATTTGGAATTACCCTTGCGGGTAATATATTTTAACAGTACTGTTTGATAGTAAGTCCGGTCTTTTGCTATCAGAATGGCAAACGTGTCTTTCTTTCTTTTTGCTTGTAAAAATCCTTGAGAAAGTTTTTGTGTAAGAAAAAAATATCTACTTTTGTGAAGTTGTTATGTGCACGCAAACATTAATAATTTATCTAATATATTTACCATGAAATCTGAAGATATTTCACGTCGCTCGTTCCTGAAACGGGCAGCCGCTCTTTCAGCTGCGGCAGCAATTCCTTCTTTCTGGATTCCGTCCAAGGCCAATGCCATGCCGGGTGTTCCTTTTGTCAGTGCCAACGAAAAGGTGAGAATCGCTTTTATCGGTATCGGTAACCGTGGGGGTGAGATTGCACGCGAACTGTATAAAACCGGTTTGTGCGAAGTTGTTGCACTTTGTGATGTAGATATGGGTGCACCTCATACTCAGAAACTTATTTCGATGTTCCCGAAAGTACCGCGTTTCCAGGATTTCCGCCAGATGTTCGACAAGATGGCCGACAAGATCGACGCCGTTACAGTTGGTACACCGGACCATTCCCATTTCCCGATCACGATCGAGGCAATGGCTCATGGAAAACACGTATATGTAGAAAAACCGATGGCCCGCACCTTCCAGGAAATTGAAGTGATGATGCGTGCCGAAAAGAAATTCGGTGTTGTTACACAGATGGGTAACCAGGGACACTCGGAAGCCAACTACTTCCAGTTCAAGGCATGGAAAGAAGCCGGCTTGATCAAGGACGTTACCGCTATCACAGCTCACATGAACTCTCCGCGCCGTTGGCATAACTGGAACCCGAACATTACACATCTGCCGATGGGTGAACCGGTTCCCGAAACGTTGGATTGGGACACTTGGTTAGGTGTTCGTCCGTTCCACGAATATAATCACGATTATCATTTGGGACAGTGGCGTTGCTGGTATGATTTCGGTATGGGTGCATTGGGCGACTGGGGAGCTCACATCATCGATACTGCCCACGAATTCCTGGATCTTGGTTTGCCGACGGAAGTAAACCCGTTGTATCTGAAAGATCACAACCCGTTCTTCTTCCCGATGTCTTCCCGTATCCTGTTCAGATTCCCGGAAAGAAAAGATATGCCGGGTGTCGATATTACTTGGTATGACGGTCTGGATAATATTCCTCCTGTTCCTGAAAACTACGGTTCTTCTGATGTCGATCCGAATATCCCGACGGTTGCTGGTGGCAAACTGCAGTTGGCTAAACTGAATCCGGGTAAGGAAATCTATACAAAGACTTTGACATTCAAGGGTGGTTCTCATGGTAGCACTTTGTCTGTTATTCCTGATCAGGTAGCTAAAGATATGAATCCGAAATTGCCGGAATACCAGAAGAGTCCGTCCAATCACTACGCAAACTTCCTGTTGGCTTGCCAGGGTAAGGAAAAGACTCGTTCTCCGTTCTCTATCGCAGGTCCGTTGAGCCAGGTGTTCTGCCTCGGCGTGTTGGCACAGCGCATGAACCGCAAGATTGTATTCGACCGCGACACGAAGCAGATCGTGAACGATCCGGTTATGAACCAGATGTTGGTTGGCGAAATGCCGCGTAAAGGCTGGGAACAGTACTACAATATTTAAGATAGTTTCTAAGATCGTTATTCATAACGGTTGATTGTTTGAGAAGGCAAGCTTGTCGGGTAAGCTTGCCTTTCTTTTTTGATTATCTTTGCACCTGTAATACGCAGGGAACATGAATATATTTGAAGGATATGTGGGCATTCGCTTGTGGGACGGGCAGTTGGTGGATGATGTCATCTTCTCCCTGCTGTTATTCCTGTTTATTGTCTTTTCTTTTGTGTTCCGGGCGAATTTCCAGTTGTTTGTGAAGATGCTGAAAGATGCTTTTCTCGTGAAAGAAAGGCAGAATCTATTTGACGATGTGGTGGGGAAAAGCGTTTTCTTCTTCCGTAATTTTATGACATTTCAGGTATTGTTCCTTTCGAGTATTGCCCTGATTGCAATAGGCAGGATATACGGATTTATAAATTATATGGAATGGCAGGCGGTTTTATCGACGATCGGAACGGTTTTTTGCGTTTTATTCCTGTTTTATCAGTTTAAACAATGCTGTTATTACCTCCTGGGCAGCGTGTTTGCCGACCCCAATAAATATAAGTTATGGAAGACGAGTTATAATGCTATTATGGGGATTTGGGGAGTCTCTTTGTACATTCCGGTGTTGTGGTTAGTGTTTGTCGGGACACACGTAACTATACCGATAGCAATGTTTTGTATTTTCTATATTTTGTGTCGTTTTGTAATAATTTATAAGACAATACGGATATTTCACAAGAAAAGTACTGGATTATTATATATAAGTTTGTACCTTTGCACCCAAGAAATTTTACCTCTGGTATTTTTGTACGAAGGTATGGTTTATTTGTATAACTTTATCGAGACAAGTACTCTATGGCATTGAACATCAAAAAGTTGCTGGTATCACAACCGAAGCCTGCATCCGAGAAGTCCCCGTATTTCGACATTGCAGAGAAGTATGGAGTTGAGATTGACTTCCGTCCATTCATTAAAGTAGAACCTCTTTCATCTAAGGAGTTCAGACAGCAGAAAATTTCTATTTTGGATCATACGGCTGTTGTTTTTACGGCTCGTACGGCGATCGATCATTTCTTTCACCTGTGTGAGGAACTGCGTGTTGCCATTCCTGAAACGATGAAGTATTTCTGTATGACTGAGGCCATTGCCGTATATTTGCAAAAATATATTGTGTATAGAAAGCGCAAAATCTTTTTTGGACAGACAGGAAAGTTGGATGATCTGGTTACAGTTATCGGCAAGCATGCAAAAGAAAAATATCTTGTGCCCGTTTCCGATGTGCATAAAGATGATTTGTTAACTATGTTAGAAGCGAAGAAGATTTCTTTTACGAAAGCTGTTATGTACCGCACTGTAAGCAATGATTTCTCTAAAGACGAGAAGTTTGACTATGATATGCTGGTATTTTTCAGCCCTTCGGGAATTTCTTCTCTGCTGAAGAACTTCCCGAACTTCAAACAAGAAGATATAAAGATCGGATGTTTCGGCCCGACAACAGCCAAAGCGGTGAAAGAAGCCGGTTTGCGTTTGGATGTGGAAGCACCGACTCCCGAAGCTCCGTCTATGACGGCTGCCCTTGAATTGTATCTGAAAAAAGAGATGGGTAGTAACAAAAAGAATGGTAAATAGAAGGTATACCCTTTCAAAAGAAGAGCGCCTGTCGTGGAAACGTTACATTGACCTGTTGTTTGCAAAAGGGCAATCGTTTGTGGCGTTTCCACTGCGGGTCGTTTATTTACCGATGGAGGAAGAGATGCCTGCCCGTGCTTCCTTCTTAGTGAGTGTACCGAAGAAAAAATTTAAGAGAGCCGTAAAGCGTAACTTGATCAAACGACAGGTACGTGAGGCTTACCGGGTTCGTAAATATGATTTACTGGAACCGTTGGAAGCGAAGAATAAGGGCATGTTAATCGCTTTCCTGTACCTCGATAAAGAGATCCATCCGTACGCTGCGATGGAAAAGGCAATGAAGAAAGCGATCCATATCCTTCGGGATAAAGAATAATGAGACGCTTTTTTACCACATTACTCTTATTGCCGGTTTATTTCTATAAATATTGTATCTCTCCCATGACGCCGGCATCGTGCAGGTACACGCCTACTTGTTCCGAATATGCCGTGCAGGCTCTCAAAAAACATGGTCCTATAAAAGGATTGTATCTGGCTGTCAAACGTATTCTCCGTTGCCATCCCTGGGGAGGAAGCGGATATGATCCTGTTCCGTAAAGTATGGTTTATTACGATATACATACTCACCATTTGCCCGTCTATCCGGAAGATGTCGCCATAGTCAACTGTCTTGTTCCCGCGCTCGACGCGGGATCACATCCGGGACAGGTCATATCGCGATTAGAAAAAGCGGATACTGCCGGTTGCTTGTGCGATCCCGCGTCGAGCGCGGGAACGGGGTTGTTCCATTCTGTCGGTATTCATCCCTGGTATATATATGATGTAGAAGAACAACTAACCGACCTTAAACGGCAGGCAATGCTTCCGGGCGTGGTGGCAATCGGCGAGACTGGCCTTGATAAATTGGTGGAAGCATCGTTGGAATGTCAGCAGGAAATCTTCAAAGTATCGGCAGCTTTTGCAGAAAACCTCGGCATCTTTTTAATCATACACTGCGTGAAAGCCTGGGACGAGCTGATTGCGTTGAAAAAGGAACTTAAGCCCCGTATGCCCTGGGTGATTCATGGCTTTCGTGGCAATGCAATATTGGCCAGACAATTGATCCGACAGGGCTTTTATCTTTCTTTTGGTGAGCATTTCCATCCCGAAGCTGTGCACGAAGCATGGCCTGGCTACTTGTTTGCCGAAACGGACGATCGCGAAATCGATATCCGTACTGTCTACCGGAACCTTTCGGCTTCCTTGAATCTTCGGCTTGAACAGTTCGCCGGGCAGATTGCCGAAAATGTCCGCGATATCCTTCATCTACCTTAAATCACTGTTATACCCTAATTTTCAATTCTCAATTCTCCATTTTCAATTATAAAGTCGTACCTTTGTCCGCATTCAATTAATACTATAATCTAAAACGATGAATTTTGTTGAAGAATTAACATGGAGGGGCATGATCGCTGATATGATGCCCGGAACAGAAGAACAGTTGCAAAAAGAGATGACTTCTGCTTATGTAGGTATTGACCCGACGGCTGACTCATTACATATCGGTCACCTGGTATCGGTTATGATGCTGAAACATCTCCAACGTGCAGGACACCGTCCTATTGCTCTGGTCGGCGGAGCTACCGGTATGATCGGAGACCCTTCAATGAAGTCGGCAGAACGTAACCTGCTCGATGAAGCAACGCTTCGTCATAATCAGGATAGCATTAAAAAGCAGTTGTCCAAGTTTCTGGATTTCGATTCGGACGCACCTAATGCTGCCAAGTTGGTAAACAATTACGACTGGATGAAGGATTATTCTTTCCTGAATTTTATCCGTGATATCGGTAAGCATATCACTGTTAACTATATGATGGCTAAAGAATCTGTTAAAAAACGTCTGAGCCGCGAATCTTCTGTCGGCATGTCGTTTACGGAATTCTCTTACCAGTTGCTTCAGGGATACGATTATATGTATCTGTATGAGCACGAAGGTTGCCGGCTGCAGATGGGAGGAACCGACCAGTGGGGGAATATCACGACCGGTACGGAGCTGATCCGCCGTAAGTTGGGCGGCGAGGCTTTTGCTTTGACCTGTCCGTTGATTACGAAAGCCGACGGAGGCAAGTTCGGCAAGACTGAATCTGGCAATGTCTGGTTGGATCGCCGTTACACTTCTCCTTACAAATTCTACCAGTTCTGGCTGAACGTGAGTGATGCTGATGCTGCCAAATATATCAAGATCTTTACCGATCTTCCCAAGGATGAAATCGATGCTCTGATCAAGGAACAGGAAGAGGCGCCGCATCTCCGTCCGTTGCAGAAACGTTTGGCAAAGGAAGTGACGATCATGGTTCATTCCCAGGAAGATTACGATGCTGCTGTCGAAGCTTCTAACATCCTATTCGGAAACTCTACGTCGGAAGCATTGAAACATTTGGACGAACAGACATTGTTGGATGTGTTCAACGGCGTTCCCCAGTTCGAAGTTTCCCGCGACGAGTTGAGTGCCGGTGTCAAGGCGATTGACCTGTTCACTGAAAAGGCGGCGATTTTCCCGTCGAAAGGTGAAATGCGCAAGCTGGTTCAGAGTGGTGGCATCAGTGTAAATAAGGAAAAACTGACGGATCAGGATATGGTTATCGACTGTTCTTCCCTGCTGGATGAGAAATATTTGCTAGTTCAGAGAGGTAAGAAGAACTACTATTTACTGATCGTAAAATAAGAAACTGTTTGGATTTTTTACAAAAAATGCTTGCAAGGTAAGATTTTATTCTTACCTTTGCATCGCTTTAGATAAAGCGCCGGATTGTCTCATGGTGTAATGGTAGCACTACAGTTTTTGGTTCTGTCTGTCGAGGTTCGAATCCTCGTGAGACAACTCACAGAACAAAAGGGTCGGAATGAAAGTTTCGGCCCTTTTATTTTTGTGGTTGGAAATCTATCTTTTTGTATCATTTCTGCATGATTAATTCCCAAATTTGTAAGTGGCGGATGCTGGTATATCTATATATTTGTACATTGGATATTGTGGAAACTTAGTTGATCTTAATGTTATGAAGTATTATTGTCTGTTACTCTCTTTCCTCTGGGGGCTGGTGGTTTCTGTTTCGGGACAGGAAAGAATATCTGTCTGCAATCTTCGGTGTGAATATCTGGAAGATCCGGTTGCGGTGGAGAATGAAAAGCCTTTGTTAAGTTGGCAGTTGCAATCCTCTGGGCAAGCGAAAAAACAAACGGCCTACCGTGTCCTTGTAGCAAGTACCCCTTCCCTGTTGGCTGAAGGGAAAGCGGATTTTTGGGATTCCGGAAAAATAGTATCTTCCCGTTCCTGCCAGGTTGGATATGAGGGGAAACCGCTTGATTCCAGGCAAACGCTTTATTGGAAAACGATGGTTTGGGATGAAGAAGGAGAGGTTTCGCCCTGGAGTGAAACAGGGAGATGGACGATGGGATTGTTGAAACCGTCCGACTGGGAAGCCCGATGGATCGGTAACCGGGAGGATTGCTATCCCGATTCGACATTGACCGGCCCGGCTCCTTATTTCCGTAAAACATTCCGTATAAACAAGCCGGTCAAGCAAGCGAAAGTTTATATATGCGGACTGGGCTTTTATGAAATGTATCTGAATGGCGAAAGGGTAGGTGATCAGGTACTGGCTCCCGCTGTTACCAATTTCGACCGTCGTTCGCTCAAAAAGATGTTGTATTTCTTTGACGATCAATCTGCTCGAAGGGTTCTTTATAATACGTTTGATGTTACGCCTTTGGTACAGGAGGCGGAGAATACGGTTGGGGTCCTGTTGGGAAACGGTTGGTATAATCAACGCGACCGGACGGTGGAAGGTTGTATGTGGTACGATACGCCCCGATTACTCTGTCAGTTGGAGATAGAATATGCCGATGGATCGACGGAACTGGTCGCTACGGATGATAGCTGGAAGACAACGACTGGTCCTTTATTGCATGACGCCATATTTACAGGTGAAGAATATGATGCCCGGCTGGAGCTGGACGGCTGGAACCGGAACGGGTATAAGGATTCTTCCTGGAAGAAAGCTCTTCTGGTGAGGGCACCGGAGGGCTGCCTGCATGCACAACTTGCCCCTCATGAGAAAATTACCCGGACATTGCAGCCGGTAAGCTGCGAACAGAAAAATGATTCTACTTATTGGTATGCATTTCCGGAGATGATTTCAGGCTGGGCGCATATAAAGGTGCAAGGCGATGCAGGAGACCGGATAAAGCTCCGCTTTATCGGAGAGGAGAAGGATGATTTCGGGCAGGTGGACCTTTATACATTGCGGGGTGGTGGAGTAGAACAATGGGAGCCGCGTTTCACTTGGCATACGTTTCGCTATATCGAAGTTATATCCCGACAGGTCAGGATGAGCAGGGAAAGTCTGATGGCAAAAGTCGTGCATACCGATCCACGGCCTGCCGGAAGTTTCAGTTGTTCGAACGAATTGTTTAACAAGATCAACGAGGTTTACCTGCGAACGCAAAAAAATAACTTCCACGGTAGTATCAGCAGTGACTGTCCGCACCGGGAGCGGCTGGCCTATACCGGAGACGCGCAGGTAGTCGTGGAAAGTTCTATCTTGTCTTTCGATATGACCCAGTTTTACCGGAAATGGTTTGACGATATGGAGGATGCCCGGAACCGGAAGAGCGGCTATGTTCCGCATACCGCTCCCTTCGGTGGCGGAGGAGGTGGCCCGGCATGGGGCTCGGCTTATGTGATTATGCCCTGGGCCTATTATTGTTATTATGGCGATACGGTTTTGTTGAACTGTCATTATGAAGGCATGAAACAATGGGTTGCCTATCTGGGAACGAGGACTGACACCCGTGGAATCATCGTCCGGGAAGAACCGAATGGCTGGTGCCTGGGGGATTGGTGTGCGCCGGGGAAGAAGATGGAACTGCCCGAACCGCTGGTTAATACGGCTTATTACTATCATTCGGCAGACTTGATGTCAAAGGTAGCAGCCGTTTTAGGGAAAGAGGAAGACAGACGGTACTTTGACCAGCTGTGCACACAGATTAGGCAGGATTTCAATACTGTCTTTTTCAACCCGTCAACCCATCATTATTGGGAAGGGCGACAAGGTGCGGATGTATTCCCGTTGGCTTTCGGAATGGTGCCGGAAGATGAAAAGGAAGCCGTGTTTAACGCTTTGCTTGCTCATCTAGATAGTATAGGAAATCATTTTGACACGGGTATTATGGCAACACCTTTGCTCCTGAAAGTATTAAGTGATAACGGACGTGCCGATATCGCTTTCCAGTTGATGAACCAGCACGAGATGCCGGGGTTCGGGTATGTGATGGACGACCGTTATTCCTGTTTATGGGAGCGGTGGGAAGGAAAGGCATCCCGTTGCCATCCGATGTTCGGCAGCGTGGTGGCTTGGTTTTACCGGACACTTGCCGGAATCCGTTATGATGAAGCGGAACCGGGGATGAAACACATAGTCATCGCTCCTCAACCTGTGGGGGACCTCACTTATTGCAGCGGTTCGTATCAATCCCTTTATGGCCCTGTCCGCTCGGACTGGCGGATAGAAGCGGATTCGTTCGAGTTGACAGTCGAGATACCCACCAATACGACTGCTACGGTCATTCTGCCTGACGGCAAGAAATACAGGAATGTTGGATCGGGCATCCATCGGTTCGTATCGTCCCTCATTTAGGATAGTTGGATCCTCATCCGGTAGCGCTTGTCGAGGTCAATTTTTTTTATTTGTTGGGTTTTGATTGCGAAATGCTGCCCTTAAACTGACAAAGAACCTTTGTTATGATAGTATGACGTGTCAATAGAAAAATGAGGATGACCATTTTGCCTTTGTAAGAGGATGCAATAAATATATCCTGCGGGAGCAACTTGAAAAAGATAAAAAACTTGTATGTTTGTAGGGATAAAAATAGAAATGATAAATGAAGACATTAGTACATACTGACAAAGAACTGATTGAAGAGACTATTAAGAAGTGTGATATTTGCTATGTGGGACTGGCCGATACGGATGGGACTCCCTACGTATTACCGATGAACTTTGGTTACCGTGATGGTGTTATATACCTGCATTCGGCACAAGAAGGACGGAGTATATCCATTTTAGAACGGAATCCGCGCGTCTGTATTACGTTCAGCACGGACCATGATCTTGTTTTCCAGCATCCGGAGGTCGCTTGTAGTTACCGGATGCGCTCCAAGAGCGTGATTTGCTGGGGTAAAGTCCGCTTTGAAGAAGATTTCGATAAAAAAACGGAAGCTCTGGATATCATTATGAAACAGTATTCGGATAAAGAATTCCGCTATTCCGATCCGGCTGTGAAGAATGTCAAAATATGGATTGTGGAAATGGACGAAGTGACCTGCAAGGAATTCGGGGCACCGCATAATAAGCTGAAAATTGAAGGTTGAGGTTATGGGGTGATTTGTCTTTTTGGATAAAGCGTTGTATGATGGGCAAATAATTGTCCATTGTCAATTGCCAATTGTCAATTTCTTTTTACTTTTGTTGCCAAATATGATATTGCTGAATAATGGGATTGCAAAAGCATAGCAAGGTTTTGAATGAAACAGTTGAGATGCTCTCGGACGAGGGGTCTTACCAACAACTGTTTCATGCTTACCGCGATGAAGAGGCGCTACCCTCGGGTGAAGTGCTGAAAGAGATCATCGATTTATGCCGGGCAATCCTTTTCCCCGGTTATTACGGGAACGCACGGATCAGCAAGCAGACAATCCGTTTTCATACTGGTGTAAATGTCGGAACGTTGCATACGCTGCTTTCCAGGCAGATTTATGCAGGACTCTGTTTTGCTGATACTACCTGTGTTTCCTGTCCCGAAGAAAAGATCCTTGCCGAGGCGGAGAAACTGTCGGAAGCCTTTATCCGGATGCTTCCCGAAATGCGCAGCCTGTTGGCAACAGATGCTGAAGCCGCTTTCAACGGAGATCCCGCTGCGCAGAACATCAACGAGGTTATTTTTTGTTATCCCGGTTTCCGGGCTGTCTGCAACTATCGCGTCGCGCACCAGCTGTACCGGTTGGGCGTCCCCTTTATTCCCCGCATGATTACTGAAATGGCCCATTCGGAGACTGGTATCGATATCCATCCGGGTGCGGAGATCGGACACTATTTCTCGATCGACCACGGGACGGGAACCGTTATCGGGGAGACCAGTGTGATCGGAAACCACGTCCGTATCTTCCAGGGGGTCAGTTTGGCAGGAGAGAAACTGCCACCCGACGAAAACGGGAATGCAATACGTGGTGTGCCGCGCCATCCGGTCTTAGGTGACCATGTGACGGTCTATTCCAATGCAACTTTGTTAGGTAGGATTCATGTCGGTGAAGGAGCCACGATTTGCGGTAACGTCTGGATTACAGAGGATGTTCCGGCAGGCGCTACCGTCAGTCAATTGACAATGGATAATTGACAATTGACAATTAAAGAGAGAAAATAATAAAAACATTATAGTATTAATATGCAATGAGACAAACAAGAGCAATATCTAATTGTCAATTGTTTTGTCCATTGTCAATTGTCAATTGAAATGAGCGAGACATTTGAAATGGTGGCCAAGACCCTTTATGGGTTGGAAGAAATACTGGCCGGCGAGTTATTATCTTTAGGTGCCAACGATATTCAGATTGGCCGCCGGATGGTTTCCTTTACCGGAGATAAGGAAGTGCTTTACAAAGCCAACTTCTATTGTCGTACGGCATTGCGTATCTTGAAGCCTATTTATCACTTTAAAGCTAAAGACGCCGATACTGTCTATAAAGAGGTTAAAAAGGTGAAATGGGAAAACTACATGTCTTTGGACAAGACGTTTGCCATCGACTCTGTAATCTACTCTGAAGATTTCAATCACTCCAAATTTGTTGCTTATCGTACGAAGGATGCGATCGTGGATTATTTCATGGAGAAGGAGCAGAAACGCCCTTCTGTCCGTGTAAACAATCCGGATCTGTATATCAATATTCATATTTCTCATAACGATTGTACGCTTTCTATTGATAGTTCAGGCGAGAGCTTGCATAAGCGTGGTTATCGTGTGGACCAGACGGAAGCCCCGTTGAATGAAGTGCTGGCTGCCGGTATGATCTTGAAAACAGGCTGGAAAGGCGAATCGAATTTCGTCGATCCGATGTGCGGTTCTGGTACGCTGTTGATCGAAGCGGCGATGATTGCTTTGAATATTGCACCGGGCGTGCATCGTAAGGAGTTCGCTTTCGAGAAATGGATCGACTTTGACCAGGAACTGTTCGACCGCATCTATAACGACGAGAGCCAGGAACGTGAGTTTAATTTCAAATGTTATGGGGCTGATATCAATCCGGCAGCGATCGAGATTGCCGAGAAGAATATCCGCAGTGCCGGCCTGATGAAATATATCGAACTCAAGACCCAGCCGTTCCAGCAGTGCACGGAGGCTCCACAGCCGGGCATCATGGTGACGAATCCTCCTTATGGAGAACGTATTTCCAGTCGTGACCTGTTAGGATTGTACAACATGATTGGTGAACGTGTCAAACATGTGTTTACCGGCTATAAGGTTTGGATTCTGAGTTATAAGGATGAATGTTTCGACAAGATCGGCCTGAAACCGAGCGAAAAGATGAAGCTTATGAACGGATCGCTGGAATGTGAATACCGTTGCTATGACATATTCGAAGGGAAGAACAAAGATTATAAAAAAGCGTTGAACGAAGAGGGCGAAGCACGTCCTTCCCGTCCGGAAAAACCTTCTTTCGAACGTAAACCGGATCGTCAGTCACGTCCGAACTTCCGTACCGACCGCATGGATCGTCCTGACCGTCGTTTTGCCGCTGCACATGCTGAAGACGACAGCGAACGGGCTCCTTTTGTCCCCGGCAAACGTTATTTTGGCGATGATCGCGCAGATGGTCGTCCAGCCCGTAAGGATTTTGGCGGCAAACGCCCTGTCAAGAGGCATTTTAAGGATGATGAGGATTTTGGCGGTAAGAAAAAGTTTGGAGATAGGAAGTTCGGCGACCGTTCGTTTAAGAAACCATTCAAAAGAAGAGGTAAGGATGACTTTGAGGCTTAATATCTTAGGTGTATTCTGTGCTTTGGCACTTATAAATCCGTTGTCGATGATAGGACAAGACAGACAGTTCACTTTGCATGATCTGATTCCCGGAGGAAAGACGCAAAGCCACTTTGTGCCCCACAACTTGAAACAGTTGCAATGGTGCGGAGATATATATCTGTATGTCAGGGGTGACAGCATGATGAGTGGAGAATCGACAAAGGAGGTGAAACTTGCTTTTACCCGCCAGCAGCTGAATGAAGCGCTTACGGTGGCCGGTGCACAGACGGTTGGGAGCATGCCCTTCTTCTCGGCTCCTTATAAAGATCAGCCGGTGCTTGCTTTTAATGCCAAGCGCCATCGTTTCCATTACGACTTTTTGGAAAACAGGATTGTGAGCACGTATGACTTGAACAGCTCGTGGGAGAACTTCGACTTTTGTCCGGCCAATGGTTATTTGGCTTTTACGGAGGGTGATAATCTGAAAATCCTTTCACCGGATAACGCTGTCAGTATCGTGACGTCCGAAACGGCCGAAGGTGTTGTCTGCGGGAAGTCCGTTCATCAGAACGAGTTTGGTATCCATAAAGGGACTTTCTGGTCCCCGAACGGTTCGGCGCTGGCTTTCTACCGGATGGATGAAAGCATGGTGACGGACTATCCGTTTGTCGACATTACCGCCCGCTGTGCGAAAGCCGAACCGCACAAATACCCGATGGCTGGGATGAAAAGCCATGAGGTGACAGTTGGTGTCTACAACTTGGCGACCGGAAAAACTGTCTGGTTGAAAACCGGATTACCGAAGGAAAAGTACCTGACGAATATAGCCTGGAGCCCGGATGAAAAGAGTATTTATATTGCCGAACTGAACCGGGATCAGAATGAGATGCATCTGGTACGCTATTCCGCTTTGACGGGTGAGAAAGAGGCGGATCTGTTTACCGAAAAGAATGAGCATTATGTAGAGCCGCAACATCCGGTGCTTTTCCTGCCGAATAACCCGGACCAGTTTATCTGGCAGAGCCGGCGCGATGGTTATAATCATTTGTATCTGTATAATACGAAGGGAGAATTGTTGAAACAGTTGACGGAAGGCGAGTGGGAAGTTTTGAATATCCTCGGTTTCGATGCAAAGGGAAAGGCGTTGTTCTTCTCTTCCACAAGGCCGTCGATGCTGAGCTCGTTCAGTTATGGCGATGCTTTGTATGTCGGAACATCGCGTCTGGACCTAAAAAAGGGGACTTCTTACGAATTGACTTCGGGAGGTTTGCAGGGAGTGCATGCCACGCAACTTAGCGCGTCTGGCAAATATCTGATCGACAGCTATTCTGCTCCTGACGTTCCACGTGAAATTTCGATTATTGACGGACAGAAGCGAGAAACCTTACGAACATTGCTGACGGCGAAAGATCCGTATGAAGGATATGCGATGCCGGAAATCGTTACCGGAAAGATCAAGGCAGCGGATGGTGTCACTAATTTGAATTTCCGTCTGGTAAAACCTGTCGGTCTGGATGAGACGAAGAAATATCCGACGATCGTTTATGTGTACGGTGGCCCACACGCCCAGTTGGTAACAGGCGGATGGAAGAACGGTGTAGGTGGTTGGGATATCTATATGGCTCAACGCGGATATGTGGTCTTTACGCTCGACAGTCGGGGATCGGCAAATCGGGGACAGGCTTTCGAAAATGTCATACATCGTAATTTAGGTGTGAACGAGATGGCGGATCAGGTAAAAGGTGTCGAGTACCTGAAATCACTTCCATATGTCGATGCCGACCGTATTGGTGTGCATGGATGGAGCTACGGCGGGTTTATGACAACGAACCTGATGTGTTCTTATCCGGAATTGTTCAAAGTGGGAGTTGCCGGTGGTCCGGTGATCGACTGGAGTAACTACGAGATTATGTATGGCGAGCGCTATATGGACCGTCCGCAGGACAATCCGGAAGGTTATAAGAATGCCAACCTGAAATTGAAAGCGGGTAACCTGAAGGGACATTTGCTGTTGATCCACGGAGATATTGATCCGGTTGTTGTTTGGCAGCACAGTTTAGGATTCTTGAAAGCTTGTGTGGATGCGGATACATATCCTGACTATTTCGTTTATCCCCGCCATCTGCATAATGTGATCGGCAAAGACCGTCCGCATCTGTATGAGAAGATAACGCGCTATTTCGATGACTATCTTAAGAATTGACAATGGACAATTAGGAAAAGAACAAAGAAAATAATAACCATTAAAAAGAGATGAGAGTGTGTCAAATATCGGTATTCATGGGACGCAGATAACGCAGAAGAGCGTAGATTAACGCAGATATTTTAATTATCAGCAAAATAAATCTGCGTCCCTCTGCGTATTCTGCGTCATCCGCGTCCAGTAATATCAATTTGACACACCCTCGTCAATTATAAAAAAATGAATATTCTTTTATTAGGCTCAGGCGGCCGCGAACATGCAATAGCCTGGAAGATTGCTCAAAGCCCGAAAGTGGATCAGTTATTCATTGCTCCCGGTAATGCAGGTACTGCATTGGTAGGTACGAATGTAAATATCAAGGCGGACGATTTCCCTGCTATCAAGGAATTAGCCTTGGCAAACCATATTGATATGGTGGTGGTAGGCCCGGAAGATCCGTTGGTGAAAGGAGTGTATGACTATTTCAAAAGCGATGCAGCCCTGGCAGGTATTCCGGTAATAGGCCCTTCGAAAGAGGGAGCGCAACTGGAAGGTAGCAAGGATTTTGCGAAGGCGTTCATGATGCGTCATAACATCCCGACAGCCCGTTATAAGAGTATCTCAGCTGGAAATTTAGAAGAAGGATATGCTTTCCTTGAAGAATTGCAGGCTCCCTATGTGTTGAAGGCCGATGGTCTGGCTGCCGGTAAAGGTGTGTTGATCCTCGACACGCTCGAAGAAGCGAAGAAGGAACTGGGCGATATGCTAGGCGGTATGTTTGGCGATGCCAGCAAGACGGTCGTGATTGAAGAGTTTCTGGACGGTATCGAATGTTCCGTGTTCGTGATGACGGATGGTGAAAGTTACAAGGTGCTCCCGGTAGCAAAAGACTACAAGCGTATTGGCGAAGGCAATACAGGTCTGAATACAGGTGGTATGGGAGCCGTGTCTCCGGTTCCTTTTGCCGACGAGGTGTTTATGCAGAAGGTGGACGAGCGTATTATTCGCCCGACGATCGAAGGGTTGAAAGCGGAAAATATCGATTATAAGGGGTTTGTCTTCCTCGGTCTGATTAATGTGAAGGGCGAACCGATGGTGATCGAATATAATTGTCGTATGGGAGACCCGGAAACAGAAGTCGTCATGTTGCGTATTCAGAGCGACTTGGTTGAACTGTTGGAGGGTGTGGCCGAAGGTAATTTGGGTAGCCGTACACTGGTGCACGATCCGCGTGCGGCCGTAACGGTTATGTTGGTAAGCGGCGGTTATCCTGAAGCGTATGAAAAAGGAAAGGTTATCAGTGGCCTGGATAAGGTTTCCGTCGAAAACATCGTTTTTCATGCCGGAACAAAAGCTGACGATGGACAGATCCTGACCAGTGGCGGTCGTGTCATCGCTGTCAGCTCTTACGGAGCTAACAAGGAAGAAGCTCTTGCCCGATCCTTCGCCGGTGCCAAGCTCATCGATTTCGAAAAGAAATATTTCCGTAGCGATATCGGATTCGATTTATAAATTGTCGTTATACATGATGATGAGGGTGTGTCAGATCTCGGTATTCATGGAATGCAGACAACGTAGACGAGTGCAGATATTATTAATTATCGACAAAATAAATCTGTGTCCGTCTGTGTATTCTGAGTCATCTGCGTCCGGTAATATCAATTTGACACATCCTCATAATGATTAAAAATGAGAGTAGCTTATAATAAATACAGCCGTCGATTCGACTTTTCTGCTCTACCGACATTCGTGCCGGTTTTATTGGCGTGTATCGTCTGTTGGATGGTCAGTTATTTGTATTCCGTGGGCTATCCTGTTTACGGCGAGGTTTCGGCTACTCCCCTCTGGAATACGATTTGCCAGGCATTGCCAGGTAAAGAATTTACCTATATCATCGGGATGGTGTTGATGTTCGGAGGAGCTTTCCTGTTGCATCGTGCGAACTATGTGTTGGTGTTAATACGGGAGAAAACGATGTTGCCTTTCCTTTTTTATGTCCTGTTCATCAGTACGAATCCCGACTTCTTTCCTTTAAAATCGACTTCGGTCGGTGTTTTCTGCCTGATCCTGGCGATTTACCAGTTGTTCACTGCCTATCATGACCCCGAAGCGAGAGAGAAGGCCTACAGTGCCGCCCTGCTGATCGGTATCGGTAGTCTGCTTTGGGTTCATTTGCTCTGGTTTCTGCCGTTGTTTTGGCTGGGGATGTATAATTTTCGTTCGCTGACTCCCCGTACCTTTATTGCTTCTTTGTTAGGGGTGGCAACGGTATATTGGTTCCTGTTGGGATGGTGTGTCTGGCAGAAGGATTTTACGCTGTTCAGCGTTCCTTTCTCGACACTTTTCAAGGTGCGCCTCTTGGCGACAGATGGAATAGTGTTGCTGGATTGGATCAGTATCATGGCGATTGCTCTGTTGACGGTTGTCGCTTCCCTGAATATCGTCATGCATGATACGGAAGATTCGCTTCGCTCTCGTCAGTTTCTCTCGTTCCTGATTGCGATGTCCGTATGGGCATTCAGCCTTTACTTCCTCTATGAACAGGTTTCGGAAGAGTTTCTGGAAACAGCTTGTGTACCTGCCTCCATCCTGATCGCCCATTTCTTTACGGTGACACGTGGCAAGATCGTGTTTTGGTCGTTTTTTACAATTGTGGCAGTCTTGATTGTCACTCTATTCATTCGCATATGGAATTTCTTATAGAATACGGATATATTGGTGTGTTCATCGCCTCTTTTTTGGCTGCTACCGTTTTGCCGTTCAGCAGCGAGGTCGTTCTGACTGGCGTGTTGTTGGCGGGAGCAGCCTATTGGCCCTGTATGATTGCAGCTACGTTGGGTAATTTTCTGGGCGGTATGAGTTGTTATTGGCTGGGTATGCTGGGCAAGGTCGAATGGATAGAGAAATATCTGAAACTGGATGCTGCCAAATTGCAAAAAGTACAAGATTGGATAAAAGGGAAAGGTTCCTGGATGGGCTTTTTCGTCTTCCTTCCCGGTATAGGCGATTTTATCGCTGTGGCGCTCGGTTTCCTCCGCGCCAATATCTGGATCGTGGCTATCTCTATGTTTCTCGGAAAGGCGATCCGATATTGGGTGTGGATGGAATTTGTTTATAAAGTGCAGGGAATGTTCTGATTATTCCACTTTGATATATACTTTCGTAAACACCTCGTTATGTCGGGCAAAAATGGTGTAGTTGCCTCGTGTATCGATCCATGAGACCCACATGCTTACCTTCAGAACGCCGCCTTCGGTCGAAATATTAAAGATATCTTCCAAGCTGTTGTCGTATTGAAACTCCGTACCCTTGGGAAATTCATAGACGATTTCATTTTTAGAACCGTTTACCACCGTCCCGATCGTGCTGTCGTAGGCGGGTAGCCCGTCTGCTTCAGGATTGATTAAGGCAAACCGGATGACAGCTCCTACCCTTTTCTCTTCTTTCATAATCTCGGATTCGACATGGAACTGATAGTAGTCTCCTGCCAGTGCCAAAGCGAACTTTCCCGACGGGAATTGCTTCACGGCTTCTTGTTTGAAGGCCTGGTAAAGGTTTCCTGGTGTTACGGCTGCCTGGTAGACCAGGCTGCTGCCGACTTGGGGCGAAATAACTTTTCCGATCCCTTTCGATGGACCGATCTCGGCGATCAGGCATTCGTTTGTCTGAAAGTTGTTCGCTGCGTTGATATAGATATCCGAATTACCCAGGCGGGTCGCCCCATTCTCCACATCGAGCATGTTCAAAGTGGTCGCATTGTTGATTTCCGGCATGGAATCATCATCTGAACAAGAGAAAACCGGAAGCAGGAATGCCGCCAGCAGAAGCTGAAATAAGAGATTCTTTTTCATTTACATCTTTATTAATAAGTTAGACAATAGGTGAAACACATATACAAAGATAATTCTATTTTGTTGAAAAGCGGTCGTTATCCATTATTTTATTGCAAGTGTCATCCGAGCAATGAAGGTGTGTCGAAACTATCCTGTTCCCGCGCTTGACGCGGGATCGCATTAAAACCAGCCCTATAAAAATCTGATTGATAAGGTCTGTCCTTTTGCGTTCCCACATCAAGTGCGGGGACAAGGAGATTTTGACACACCCCCATAAATCTTATTCCGCCAGCCACTTGTTGATCTGCGTCAGTATCTTTTCCTTCATGTCTTCCGGCATGTTGCTGATACGGGCACGGTGGCTACCTCCGGGCTGGATGTAGACTTGTTCGTTTACCTTACCTTTGAAGATTGGGACGCGGGTGGCGCTCCACGGGTCCACTTCTCCATAGATAAAGATCATCTTCGGGTCGTTGTCACGGAGGAAATCATGGACTTTATGGTAGAGTTCGGGGCGGTATTCAACTTTGTCGACCAATTCTTTCGGCAGCATGATACGGTTTAAGTATCCTTTGCTGCTGTCGATTGTCAGGTATTTGCGCAATGGTTTCGTGTCATAACCGTAGTAACCCAGTTCGCGGGCTGCCTGTACGAAGAAGGAGATATTCGGTTGATCTTCGGCAAAATAGTCGGGACTACTGATGTCGACCAAATGCTGAAACAGTGTCTGTATATCGGACGTGAGCGGTGGAATCACACTGGTCGGCGTCCCCCATTGCCAAAGGGCAAACGGGTATTCCAAAACACAATAATCTAATACTTCGGCCATCGGAATACGGAATACCAGCTTTTTGTCCTTACAGAATTTTTCCAGTATCGGGATGATTTCGTCTTTGTGTTTCAATATTTCAGTCTGGAAGGCTTCGATCTTCCGGCGATCTTTTTTCGTGCCTACTTTGCGGAGGAACGGTTCGTGGCGTCCGTCTTCCACGCCCCTGTTCAAGGGAGCTACATAGGGGACGGAGAAATCTACGTCGTCCGGGAACCAGGCACGATACAGGCAGGTGGTCTGTCCGCCTTTGCTGATGCCGGTGCTGACCCATTTGCCGGTGTACAGCCTTCGGAATGTCTGGTTGACGTTGTGCAAGTCGTAGGCTGAATTCTCTGCCGTCAGATATTCCCAATTGCAGGGGGTCGGGGTAGACTCGAGGAAATAACGATATTCTACGAATACCATGTTGGCATCGAGCAGCTTCGACAGTTCTTCCTGATAACGTGGGTTCAAGGCATACGCCGCGCCATATCCTTCCGTGACCAATATGGTCGGACGGTCGAAACCGACGTGGGCGACAATTACGCGTTGTGTAAATGTTCCGGCTGCCGGGTTCTTATGGTCGACAGGCTGGGTGATGCGTACGAGGTATTTCTCGGCATAATGGTCCGATTCCAACTTCTCTATGCCGCTGACTCCTTTCAATCCTTCTAATTTCTTTTGTAATTCCTGTGCATTACCTGCAAATGCGACTGTTAGCATCAACAGGAATGCGACGAGACATGGGGGTAGGGTTTTCAATGTCCTTCTCATGGTATTAATCTTTTAAGTTATGTATGTTTCGTATAAATCCTTCGTATTTGGCTCTTTTGACCGCTGATTTGGCAAATATACGATTATATTCTTCACGGGAAAAGACCTTTAGATCCTCTTTTCGAAGAGAAAGCAAAGCCGGTTTCGGACGGAATGCCTCTATCCGAGTCGGGCGGGCGAAACGGTTCCAAGGGCAGACCTCCTGGCAGGTGTCGCAACCGTAAAGGCGGCTGCCGAGGCGAACGGCTTGTTCGGCAGGGATTTCTCCGCGGTTTTCGATGGTGAGATAGGAGAGGCATTTTCGGGCGTTCAGATGGCATGGACCTTCCAGTGCTCCTGTCGGGCAGGCTTCCAGGCAACGGCTGCAACTGCCGCAACGGTTCTTCTGTGGTGTGTCGTAATGATCCGCCTTGAGGGTAGTGACGATTTCTCCCAAGAAAAAGAAAGAACCTTTTCCGGGAATAATCAGGTTCGTGTTCTTCCCGATCCAGCCCAGTCCGGCTTTCCAGGCCCAATAGCGTTCGAGGATGGGAGCGGAGTCGGTGAAAAAGCGGGCGGCTGTTACGTCTGCCTGTCCCGTTCCCGCGCCCCGCGCCGGATCGCAAAAGAATTGCCCGTTGCGATCCATACCTTTCCCGCCCTGTTCCCGCGCCCCACGCGGGAACAGGGCGGTCCATAGCTCGCTCAACATCTCTTTGACGACGAGATGGTAATCCTTCCCGTAGGCGTAGTAGGCGATATGGGGTGCCTCGGGTGGAAGTTTCTGCTCCGGATAATAATTCAACGCCACAGATATGACTGTCTTGGCTCCTTCTACCAACCTGGCGGGATTAAGCCGTATTTCGCGGTGGTTCTCCATGTACGCCATCCCTGCATGGTTACCTTCCTTCAGCCATTTGTCAAAAAATAAGGCTTCGCTGTCTGCGGTCGCCACTTGTGCGATCCCGCAGGCATCGAAGCCGATCTCTTTTGCTTTCTCTTTTATTTCGGAAGCTGGAAGCATATTAAAACACTTTGAACTCATACCCTTGTTCCTGTAGCCATTCGATGGCTCGGGGCATTGCTTCGCGCATATTGTGTTCGGCTTTCAGCGAGTCGTGAAAGACGATTACGGAACCGTTGCGGGTATAGTTCTTCACCACGTTGAAGACACCGTTCGGTGTCATGTGCGGACTATAATCGCGTGTCACCACGTCCCACATGATGATCCGGTAATGCCTCCGCAGCCATACCACCTGTGGGAAACGCATGTGTCCGTGAGGTGGACGGAACAAGTCGCTTTTTATATATTCGGCAGCCTTTTCCACATTTGCCAGATAGTTCTTGGTCCAGAAGTGGATGCCTTGAATATGGTTGAAAGTATGGTTGCCCACACGATGCCCCCGGTCCAGTACCATCTGGTAGATGTCCGGATGTTTGCGGACATTGTCTCCGACACAGAAGAAGGTTGCCTTCACACCATATTTGTCTAATATATCCAATACCCAAGGGGTAACCTCGGGGATCGGGCCGTCGTCGAAGGTAAGATATACACACTTCTTCTTTGCCGGAATCCGCCAGGTTACCCCTGGAAACAGGGCCCTGTAAAACCAGGGCGGTTGCTCTATAAACATATTTATTCTCTGCGTCCTGCCGATTCGTAAGCCATACGGTAGTTGTCAAACTCTTCCTGGTATTTCTTGTTGAATTCGGGGTTGTAATGTTTGTTGATTAACAATACTTGATTCAAAACCTGCATGTCTTGTAACAGTTCTGTTTCCACGGATGACAACTGCATCGGGTTCAAGCGGAAATACCAGTTTATGTTACGCATCATGTTATCGGCAATACCTGTGAATATTTCCGCTGCTTTTTCTTTCTGGCCCAGTACGTAATATAATTCGCCGGTTGAAAGAGCCGTGTAGTCGAGCGGGACATTTTCCGGCGGCAACACCTGCATACATTTGTCCAGGACTTCCAAAGCCTTGTCGTTCTTGCCTTCTTTCACCAATGCTTCTGCCAGTTTGTTAAACAACATCATGCGGTAGCTCTTACACATGCGCATTACATTTTCGTCGATGTAAACACCCGGTTTATCCACGCCGCCCCATTTGAATTTGTTCATCACGTTGTCATACATTTTGTCGGTGTTGACAGCCTTGTTGGCATTTTTCGGAACGACTTGATAAGCGAGACCGGTCTGTTCGAAGTAACCGTCCAGATTGACGAACTGATCCGGGCTGACCGTGATCGCGTAGTACATAGGACGTTCGAAATTGTTGGTCTGCAACATGTCGAGGATCGTCAGTTCTTGTTTACCCAGTGCATTCTTTCCGGCGAGGTTGATCATCATCTGGTCTACCATGCCGTCTGTCTTGCCGCCTAAGATTTTGGCTCCGGCGATGGAATCGACTTTGTAGTACAGTTTGTCAGCCGGGATATAATCGAGTTCCTGGTTAATACCCGGAATCTTCTTGAACTTAGGATCATCGCTGCGGACAAAGTTCAAGGCCGTGTTCAGGTCGATCGAATCTTTTGTCAGCGGGAATACATAAGCTGCATCGCGGGTTCCTTGTATATACTGGTCGCGTGTCCAGGTGATAGGTAGCGGAGCGGACTCGTAAGCCTGTTTCTTCATCTGGTCGATGTACCAGTCTGTTTGCAGATAACTGGTGTTACATACGCGGACATCGGTACGGACACCTTCTACTTCCTGGGCATACCACAAAGGGAATGTGTCGTTATCGCCGTTGGTGAAGATGATGGCGTTCGGCTCACAGGATTCCAGATAGTTAGAACCGAAATCACGGCAGACATAGCGGCCTGAACGGTCGTGGTCATCCCAGTTTTGTCCGGCCATCTGAATAGGGATGAACAGGCAGAGCACGGTTGCCACCGATCCGGCGATGACCGGATTCAGTTTGCCGTATCGTTCCAGTCCCTTTGCCAGTGCCGCGACACCGAATCCGATCCAGATACAGAACGCATAGAACGATCCGGCATACGCATAATCTCGTTCACGCGGCTGGTACGGCGTCTGATTCAGGTACAGTACAATAGCCAGACCGGTTATGAAGAACAGGAAGAAGGTCACCCAGAAACTCTGAATCCCTTTCTGTCCCGAATAAGCCTGGAACAGCAGACCTAATATACCTAACAGCAACGGCAGCATATAGTAAACATTGTGTCCTTTATTGTTCACAATATCGAACGGCATATCTTCTTGCGGACCTACCAGGACTTCGTCAATAAACGGAATACCGGTAATCCAGTTGCCGTTCAGCACCTCGCCGTTTCCCTGGATGTCGTTCTGACGGCCGGAGAAGTTCCACATGAAGTAGCGCCAGTACATAAAGTTCAACTGGTAGGAGAAGAAAAACCTCAGGTTTTCCGCGAATGTCGGTTTCATTACGCTCTTCATTTCTCCGCAATAGTTATATTTCACCGGTTGCCCTTTTACCTGCGCCCAATCCTTGTAGGCTTGTACATGGCGCGGGTCGGAACTATACATACGCGGGAACAACATGTTCAGCTCGTCGACATATTTGTATTCCTGGTCGGTGCGGGACACATAATAACGGTCTTTTTCGTTTTTGTCCTTCTTGATCACGCGGCTCCAGGTCGGTTCGCCTTCTGTCGTGACAGGCACGCAACTTCCTCCCTGATTTTCGCGCTGTACTTCCGAGACGTAGGTCTGCCCGTAGAGGAGCGGAACTTTACCATACTGTTCACGTGCCAGATAGGTACGCAACGTAAAGATATCGCTCGGTGCGTTCTGGTTCATCGGTGTGTCGGCCGTTGCACGGATCAGTGTCAGTGCATACGAAGAATAGCCCACAACAACTACCATCAGGCAGACTAAAACCGTATTCAGTGTCTTAATATCCACCTTCTTGCTCCTGAATAGGTACAGACTCAATGCAGCAGTCAGAATGACCGCCAACACATAACCGCTACCGATAAACGGAATACCGATCAATACGATTGACAAGATGAAAGCGATTTTCATGCGTGTCGGATGGATCTCGTCGCGCATGGTTTCCCAGATAGACCAGATCAATACGCCTGCCACAATGATCACATAAGCAAATACTCCGGAATTGTAAGGCATGCCTAATACATTGACAAACAACAGTTCGAAATAGCCGCAAACCTCGACCAGCCCCTGTACGACACCATACATCATCAGCGCAACGATAGCGAAGGAAACAAGCAGGGCAACCAACGTACCTTTCATCGTAGGATTCGGGAATTTCTTATAGTAATATACCAGCACGATAGCCGGAATACACAGCAAGTTCAGCAAGTGGACACCGATACTCAACCCCATCAGATAAGCGATCAGTACGATCCAGCGGTCTGCATGCGGTTTGTCGTAGGTAGCCTCCCACTTCAGAATCAGCCAGAAAACAACGGCTGTAAAGAGTGATGAATAGGCATACACTTCCCCTTCCACGGCACTGAACCAGAACGTATCACTGAATGTATAAGCCAGTGCTCCGACCAGACCGCTACCCATAATGGTAATCATCTGGCCTAAAGATGCTTCTTCTCCATCTTTCACAATAATCTTGCGTGCAAGATGGGTGATACTCCAAAAAAGGAACAAGATCGTCAGTCCGCTAAATAAGGCGGACATCGTATTTACCATCTTTGCCACTGTGGACGGGTCGGATGCAAGTTGTGTGAACAGGTTGGCTGTCAACATAAAGAACGGTGCTCCGGGGGGATGCCCTACTTCCAGCTTGTAAGCTGAAGAAATGAACTCACCGCAATCCCAGAAACTGGCAGTGGGTTCCATAGTCATCAAATAGACGGTTGAAGCGATCGCAAAGACGATCCAGCCCAACACGTTGTTGATCAATTTATACTTTCCCATACTTTGTATAAAGTGTAATAATTAATTGTCTTAACTCTGTATCCTCACGCGGACAGTCGGCCGCAAAGGTAAGCATTTACGTTTAATACCAACGCCCTGATACGCTATAAATTGTGTGGAAGAGATTAGAAATATATTAAAAAGAATTCGTTGAATGACAGTCTGGAATCTGACAATTTGCCGACATTCGGATGGCGGCAAACTGACATTTGTAGGCAGGATTCTGTTGCAAGCCCGCTGTTTCCTGTGCTGGGGCTTTCCCGGGCGATCCGGAACAAATAGGTAAGTATTTCTGGTGAGTGTCGGGGAAAAGCCCTTTCCCGTTCTAAAAAAACGAAAAGGAGGGCTTTTTCTACCGACATGGGAAAAGGGTTGATTATTGTCGTTTTTTATTTGATAACAAACGGAATGTACACCGATAGCATCAAATCAGACAAATGCCCCCGGCGTCCGAGTGCCGGACCGTCGTTGAAGTGTTTCAGTGTGTTCAAAGCAACCATATTGATAGGAGAGTCCCAATTCACAATGTTTACTCAACCGGTAACCGGTTTTAGCCATTATGGAGAGATCGAATACGGCTTGAGGTTGTACATATAATGTCGGAGCTACCCCCAAGCCGAAATGGAATTTGTCGGTAAGGCGATAGTTCCAACTGGCGGCAACGGAGATCGGCATGATGAAATCGGTGAAACTTTTGCCGTCTTTTCCTCCTCCATAATTTCCATCCCCGTCTCCTTCAAAGAAAGGGGAATATTGGTACGTGCTCATACCTTGGAATCCGATAGTTGCATCCAAGTCAAAAAAAGATTTGCGTTCGGGCAGGAAACGGACACGGTAGCCGATCATACCATTACCTTTCAAATCATGGTTATAACCGAGATTAGATGTGTTCCAATCTGATTTACGACTGTCCTGCATCGGAAAACCGACACCGCCACCGATCAACAGGCCGTGTTCGGTCTGGGCGAACACGGTGGTTGAAACGAACAAAAATAAAAATAAGATCTTTTTCATGGGGTATTACCAATTTTGATGATAACTCAATTTTGATACGCCTTTATTTTTTTCAGGAATTTCATTTGACCAGTTACACGAGATCATAAATAACGAACATACTGCTGCACTAAATAAAAGTTTCTTCATTGTAATATTGTTTTTAAATTAAATTTCACCATAAACTAAATTCTTTCCATCTGTAATAGAGACTGTAGCTCCTTCCCTTATTTCCTCATCCAAGGAAATGACAACCGAAGGTTTTGTCACTATAGATTGGTTATACACTATCTCTCCTTCCGAATTTGTCACAGTCACCTGAACTGTTCCTAAATTTGTGGAGAATTCCAACAACAAGTCTTTGTTGTTGTCTTCAACCCATCCGTGGATAGGTATTTCAGAAGTAGAAGTTTTTATCCATTTTCTGAAATCACCTTTGAACTCAACTTTCTTTTTTGCAAAGCAAGGAAGCGAAATAGTTAGAATCAGTATTAGGTTTCCTAATTTTTTAATTGTTTTCATGTTGTTTGTTCTCGAAAAATTTTCGTCAAAAGTAGAGGTTGGTTTTGATATCGCAAAAAGTGGTCAAAAAGTATATGGACAAGTCAGGATTTGTATGGACAAATCGGTGTAATATGTTATATATCAATCATAAGCTATACATAGAATAGAAACTATATGGTTATATTCTCCCATGTCTTTTTAACAATATGTTCATATATTCCTATTTTTGTATTGGTCAATTTCAAGGCTTGGCGAGTTCTAAGCCTGCGTTTATTGGCAGAATCCGGGTTGATGCCTAAAAGCATGGCTTCTGATTTTATGCTGATATTCAAGAAACTAAGGTAGCAGGTTTCTATCTCGGCCTTTTTCAAAGTTTCTACATCTTGTATGGCTGTCTGCCAGTTCGGACAAGCGGAGTCAATCTGTTCTTTTAAGTTCTCCCAATCTTGTTCGGAAAGCGTTTGTCCATATTTTTTCTTGTCGTTTGCGCGTTCTTTCAACTCTTGAAAAAGGGAAGAATACTGTAGTTTTTCGCATTTCAGCATGAGGATTTCCTTTTTGGCTTGGATCATTTTTTCGTGGATTTGCGGAGTTTCTTTCTTAACTATATGAAGATTTACTATTTCGTTTTGCTTGATTTCACTTTCTAATTTGGTTAACAATAGCTCTTTCTCATCTAATAGTAGTTGTTGTTTGTTGATTTTATCCAATCTTTTCCGGTCTTTGTATAAATGGAATAAAATACCCGTTAGGAAGATAATAAGAATCAACCCACTTAATGCATAGATGGTGGAATATAATTTTTGGTTTTGCTGAAGAACGGTTAATGAGTTATGTCGTTTCTCGGCATCGATGATATCGACTTGCTTTTGTACATCATATAGAGAGTCTTGTGCTTCGCAATATTGTTCTAAATATTGTAACGCTTCTAAAGGATTATTACTTTCTTCTTCAATCATATATTTTGTATATAAACGATCTGAATAGACGTATGGATTTCTACTTTTTAGATTTGTATTTTCTATGTAAAATCGTGCAGAATCCAATAAATTGCTATTTAAAAACATATGACTTAAGGCCATATAGGTAGGTGCCTGTTCTGTTGTGTCATAAGCCAAACTCCTGAAAAAATAGGATTTCGCCTTGTCTATTTGGTCCAAGTGCTCATAAATATTCCCCAGTCCGTTGGCAATCGATGCTATCCCGACCGAATCGTTCATTCCGGTAACGATCGAATCCGCTTTCAACATTAGTTCAAGTGCGAGTGACAAAGAGTCCTCGAATACCCATGTTATGCTAATGTCCCACAAGGCGAACGCATAGCTTCGTATATTGCCGGCTTTTTTGAAATAATCAGCAGCCTCTTCATACTTCCGCCGTTCTTCGGAGCCTTGTCCGGTGTAGGTGTACAAGTCTGCCATATAACTGCAAATATATCCGGCTACATTATATAAATGTTTCTTCTTTGCCAAGTCTAACGCCTCCGAATAAGCCTTAGTTGCCGGGATAAACAATTTGTCTTCCACAAACGAACGTCCCAAATACAGGCCAATCCAAGCCTGCTCTTCTGCCGTTCCATGGCTTTTGTACCAGCCTAAAGCGCGGTCGAGCTGTTCGGCGTAGAGCATGTCTTTAAATAGTTTGTCTGCCGCCCGGCAATACAGCATGCACCAACGGGCGAACTGCCGTTCGTTCAGTTTGTCCGGTAGTTCTACGCCTTCCAATATCACGTATGCACTATCCGGATAGACCGGCAGTAACGTTTCCGCCCGATCCATCTGTTCCGAAGCGACCTGATTTTCCCTGCAAGAAAAAAGGCTATGGATAAAGGAACAAATACAACTATGTTTTTCATGCGAACGGAGATTGTTGCTCAGTATGGCAAAGATAATGAAAGAGATTGGATTTGTAAAAAAAGAGTTCCAAGTTTACGAGGAAAAATACAATATCCCCTTGAAAGGCGGAATGTGAGCTTAAATGATTAATTGGCAACGGTTTGCTTAAAACATATGTTTGTTAAAAAATATTACCCTTGCGGGTAATTTGAATTAGATGGGGTAGAAAATCGAATTAGACGCGGTAGTAGTTTCGATTTGAACCAATGGCTTTTTTAGGAATATGACAATAAGGAGCAAGTGCGTATGGATGAAAATGAAAGAAAATTCCCGGGAGATCTTTTCGAAAGAACGAACCATTAACGCGTTCCTGTCGAAACTATCCGTTCAGGTTTGAACTGACAGAACAAGTTTTTCGCTATGCAGTAGACTGTGAATTGGAAGGACGTTTGATCTCACTGCAAAGGAAGAAACCGGTACTTGTTTTGTGTACGCGGCCCGCCATATTGATGTTGGGGCGCGATTTGCTTATATTCAAGCGGATTGAGATGCCGAAGCTGAATTTTCCGGAAGCATATCCTGGAAGGAGATCGTTTGTTTAAACTGCCTGACGGGAAAGTAGCTTTGCTGCCGGAAGAATGGTTTGAAAAATATAGCGATCTTTTTAGCTTCGGTCGCGAGCAGGAAGGAAAGTTGCGTGTGCGCAAGATGCTTCTCTTTTTAGCGGGGAAGAAGAGGAAAACTTTGTCTCCCCGGTGCGGGTCACCGTACAGCCGGATAAGGTGCAAGCCTCTCTTATTGTCGTTCCGGCCTCCCTGCTTCCTAATTGGAAAAGAGAGATACAACGGTTCAGTTCCTTGCGGGTATATGAATATGCAGGGGACCAGAGGAGCCGTGAGTCGTGGAAGAAATTTGACCGCTATCCGGTAATATTGACGACTTACGGACTGCTGCGCCGAGATATTGAATTGCTGGAAAACTATCCCTTCAAGTATGTGATATTGGATGAAAGTCAGAATATCAAAAATCCCGACTCGGTCCCTTATTTAATAAGGGTTGTAAAGATGGTATTTTGCTTGTCCGAATATGATATCATGTAAATATCATTATCTTTGTGTTGAGGAACGAGAAAACTATTTTATCAGTTTGTATAAATAAGATATGAAAAAGCTGCTACTGTTGTTGTGTTTTGTGTTTATACACCAAGTGGTCTATCCGGTTTATTTTAAACATCTTGGCATGAGTGACGGCTTGTCGCAGGTCTCTGTGATGTCGATTTATCAGGATTGCCTGGGACGTATGTGGTTCGGTACACGCGAAGGTGTCAGTATCTATGACGGGGAACGGATGCGGGTGTATAAAGGCTGGGAGAATCTGGACCCGGAAAGCTCTATAAATGTTTTACTCGGACATGAATGTGATCATCTTACTGGAAACAGGCAAGGGGATATTTTCTTTAGGACTTGCGATTCGTTGGTGAGGTATGATATACGGGAAGAGAAATTTTGTGTTGTTAGCGGTTGTAAGGCGAAAACGATAACCTCGGCCGATGGTGATATATGGACGGGGTACGATGATATGGTTTGCCGGTATGATGAAAAAGGAGATAGTCTGCAACTTTATGCGAAGACAAACACTCCCAGTATATCCAGCCTGCTGATCTCGGGGAAGAAGATTTGGATCGGGACTTATGAAGGCCTGTATGTAATTGAAGAGGATAAAAAAGTCCGTTGTCTGATTGAAGGACCTGAATTTTATCGCTTATTTGAAAGTTCTACTGGCGAGATATGGGCCGGTTGCCGTACCGGTGGTTTATATAGGATCACACAAGACGAACGAATCACCTGGTATTCGGAAAGTAATTCCGCACCTTTCCATATAAAGAATAGTCAAATACGGAGCTTTGCTGAAGATCGGTTTGGGAATATCTGGTTCGGCACTTTTATGGGACTGCATAAATATAACCCTTACACGGACCAGTTTACAGTATATCAACAGGATCATTTGCCAGGTAGCCTGTCACATTCTTCTGTTTTCTCTGTTTATATAGATGCACAGGAAACCATATGGGTAGGAACCTATTATGGAGGTGTGAACTATTTTAATGCAGAAAGGGAAATATTCGCTCATTATACGGATAACCCTTTGCGGAAGGAATGCCTGAATTATTCGTTTGTCGGGAATCTGGCGGAAGATAAAGAAGGAAACATCTGGATTTGTACTGAAGGGGGAGGATTGAACTTCATGGATCGTAAAACACGAACCTTTAAATATTTCACTGCAGGTCACCGTAATTCCGTATTGCAGAATAACCTGAAATGCATTGCGTATGACGGAAAGCGGAACCGTCTGTATATCGGCACGCATCATGGAGGGCTTACCCGCTACGATATAAAGACCGGTATTTTTCATAACTACCTGAATGATTACAGGGAAGGAGACATAAAACCGGACGGTATTATCTTCCATACGATGATTCATAACGATAAGCTGTATGTAAGCGCGATGAACGGAACTTTTGTCATGGATCTTGATACGGACCGGTTCCAATGGATATGCAGAAATGCTCAAAGCTTTACGATCGATAGGGAAGAGAATCTATGGATTTTGATTGGGACTTCTTTATACAAGATGGAGCTGGCCCATCCGGATAATCAGAAACATTATGCTTTGCCCCGTTATGGAATCCAGTTCGAACCTAAACGGATCATAACTACTCGCGCGGGGGATATCTATTTCGTGGTTTTGGGAGGTGGCCTGTATCGGTATGACAAACAGACCGATTCTTTTATCCATTATTCTCAGGAAAGCGGACATCTATTGAGCAATTATTGTTACAATGTCGCAGAGACCAATTCGGAAGAGCTGCTGGTGACCAGTGATAAGGGGGTTACTTTCCTGAATCCTTTCAGTGGAAATGCCCGGTTTGCGACGTTGGGGGCGAACTTACCGATCACGTCCATTGCGGATGGTTGCGGGATTCTGGTGTGCCGGAATAATGAACTTTTTATCGGAGGGAATGACGGACTGACCTCTTTTTATCGGGAAGATCTTGATAAGACGGAAAAGAATTACTCCTTATATTTTTCGGAGCTGTATATTCATAATAAAAGAATCTATCCGGGAGCTGTCTCGGGAGGCATACTAAAGGAGGCTTTTCCTTTCAGCGAATCTATCCGATTGAACTATAAGCAAAACAACCTGATTATAAACTTTGCCACAACCAATTATATTGATATCCAAAAAAATAATGAATATCAATATCGATTAGTTGGTTTTGACGATGATTGGGTTTCCACCTCTTCTTCCAGTATTTATTATACGAACCTGGACCCCGGCAAATATACATTGCTGGTTCGTGAAAAGAATCTGTCCCGGCATTTGATGAACCATCGTGAAATATCTCTGGATATCCAGATCGCCCAACCCTGGTATAAAACGGGTTGGGCGTGGGTATTATATGTCCTGACAACTTTTATGATTACTTATCTCACTGTACGGATTTTGAATGCCCGGCGCAAACTGGCACTATCCCTTGAAAAGGAACGGGAAGAGAAAGAGCGTAACGAAGAGTTGAACCAGGCGAAACTACGTTTCTTTACCAATATCAGCCATGAGTTCCGGACACCTCTAACTCTTATTATCAGTCAGATAGATATGCTTTTTCAGAGTTCCTCTCTTTCTCCGACCTTGTATAACCGGATTATTAAGATCAGCAAGAATGCAAACCGGATGCGGAATATGATTTCCGAGTTGTTGGAATTCAGAAAGTTAGAACAAAATTATGTTTCGTTGCATGTTTGCGAACAGAACTTGATTCCATTTCTGAAAGATATTTATCTTTCGTATTGTGAGTTGGCGACTCAACAATCTATTACATTTAATTTTCAGAATGCAGAGGAGAATCTACTGTTATGGTTTGATTCCAATCAGTTGCAGAAAGTGTTTTACAATCTTTTGTCAAACGCATTTAAATACACGAAGCCGGGAGGTACAGTAGAATTGTATGTATCTTCGGATGAAAATGAAGTTTGTATAAAAGTAATCGATACGGGTATCGGGCTTTCGGCAGATGATGTATCGCATATCTTTGACCGCTTTTATCAGGCCGAAAACGGGAAACAGGTAGCGGGATCTAATCTTGGTACGGGGCTCGGACTGGCTTTAAGTAAAAATATCATTCATCTTCATCATGGGGATATTGCGGTGCAGAGCCAGGTCGGTTATGGAACGATATTTACAGTTACGTTATTAAGGGGAAATGTTCATTTTGAGAATGATAAGAATGCGATTCTTTTGGAAAGTCCGGACGAACCGATGATCAAGGAAGAATCCTTGCCGGATTCTATTTCTTCTGAAGAATATGAAGAAATGGAGAAAGCTTTTCCCGGTTTGAAGGCTGGCTCTTATAAAGTTCTGATTGTTGAGGACAATGAAGAGCTGTTACAGATATTAAATGCGCTTTTTGCTCCTTTCTATCAGGTTATATTAGCCAGGAATGGGGAAGAAGGATTGGGGAAGGCGAACGAGGAAAAACCGGATTTGGTTGTCAGTGATGTTATGATGCCTTTGATGAGTGGTATGGAGATGTGCATGAAAATCAAGAATAATATCGATTTGTGCCATATTCCGGTTGTTTTGCTTACAGCTCTCGATTCTGTCGAATATAATATAGAGGGACTTCAACAGGGAGCGGATGATTATATCAGCAAACCTTTCCATGCAAAAGTATTGTTGATGCGCTGCAATAATTTGATTCGGAACCGTTTGTTGTTGAAGTCCCAGTTGACTAAGCAAGTTGACTTTGATGTGCAGTTGCTGGCTACGACTTCATTGGATCAACAACTTTTGAACCGGATTGTGGAGATCGTCGATCAGCGGATGGGAGAACCGGACTTTGATGTCAATGCTCTTGCCCGCGAGTTGAATATGGGGCGTAGTTCGTTCTTTACAAAAGTCAAGAACCTGACCGGAATGACTCCTAGTGAATTTATGCAAAACCAACGCATCAACCGTGCGGCAACCTTATTACGGGAACAGCCGGATTTGTTAGTGAATGAAATATCGGATCGGTTAGGGTTTTCCTCAACGGTATATTTTAGTCGATGCTTTAAAGCGAAGTTCGGAGTATCGCCTGCTCAATTCAGAAAGAAAGAGCAGTAAAAAACATATAGAATTGCTAATCGTTTATATTCAAATAGTTAAATCTTCTATTTGGACTATGTGTACATAAGAAACGGACGCTAAGTATAGGTCCGTTTTTTTATGCCCGGCTACATTTGCTTCCGGAGTTTATCAAAATTTATTAATCTAAATCTACCTATTAATGATGAATGATTTAAACATTCCTTTCTTTAGGAAAACGGTGTTTGCAGGAATGGCCACACTATTCTTGTCGACAGGAGTTACCCTGGCCAATCCGGTTAGTGCCGGGGAAGAAGTGATGGAAAAGTATGCTGTAGCATTGTCTCAGCAAAAGAAAGTGACGATTACGGGAATAGTAAAGGATGCTCTCGGTCCGGTAGTTGGCGCTAACGTAGTGGAAAAAGGAACTACGAACGGGACGGTTACAGATATGGAAGGACATTTTTCTTTGCAGGTATCCTCGAATGCCGTACTAGTCGTTTCTTACATCGGTTATATAGATCAGGCGATTCCGGTGAACGGAAAGACCTCTTTCACGGTTCTGCTGAAAGAAGATTCACAGGCTTTGGATGAAGTGGTGGTTGTGGGATATGGTACGCAAAAGAAGGTGAATATGACCGGTGCAGTCACTTCTGTCGATATGAGCAAGATGGTAGACAGCCGTCCGATCACTTCTCTCTCCGCTGGACTTGCCGGTATGGCTCCCGGTGTTTCTGTAACAGCCGGTAATGGTGGACGTCCCGGTAACGATGGGGCAACGATCCGTGTACGTGGGCAGGGTACGTTAAATGATTCCAATCCGTTAGTAATCATCGACGGAGTGGAAGCCAGCATGAATAATATCAACCCGCAAGACGTAGAAAGCATTTCGGTATTGAAGGATGCTGCTTCGTCTGCCATTTATGGTTCCCGTGCGGCAAACGGTGTCATTCTGATCACTACCCGTAGGGGGAAATCGGGTGAAGCGAAAATATCTTATAATGGTTATGTCACAATGCAGAAAGTGGCGAACCGTATCGACTTGGTCTCCAATTATGCCGATTATATGGAATTGTATAACGAAGGGCAACTCAATAGCGACCTCCCCGCGATCTTCAGTCAAGAGAAAATCGATGAATGGCGGGCGGCTGGTAACAGTGATCCTGTCAAATATCCGAACTCTGACTGGCAGGACGCTCTATTTCAGACTGGATGGATGCAGAACCATACAATCAATATCAATGGAGGATCTGACAAGATTCACTATTATATATCCGGTAATTACATGAACAATCCCGGTATTATGGAAAATTCCGGGTATGAACGTTATAGTGCCCGTGTCAATTTGGACGCGGAAGTCAAAGATTGGTTTACTATTGGTGTCAATGCTTACGGTACGCGTGGAAAAGAGGAGTTAGGGTTGTTGAAGACAGAATCGAATGACAATTTCTATACCTATATGCAAGCTACCACACCGGGTATCTGCTATCAGGCACCTGATGGTCGGTATGGTGGTGTAAACAACCCGGAAGACGACCCGCAGAGTAGCTCCAACAATGTTTTGAAGATGTTGAACGACGTCAAAGGAAATCGTACGACCAATAATATCGTTTCTCGTTTTTATGCCCAGCTGAGGCCGTTTAAAGGCTTGACGATTGAAGGATCTTATACGTATGCTTTTTCCGACCAGTTCCTGTATCAACAGCCGGTTTTCCATGATTTGTGGAACTTGTATGACAATACGTTGCAGATTGCCGGAACTGGAGTTTCGAAAGTTATCAACCGCAATAATAAGACTGTCCGTAACAATATGGACGGGCTGGTGAGATATGAAACCGAGATCGACCGGTTGAACATTCAAGCAACGGTCGGAGCCAGTCAGGAAGCCTACCGTAACAACTGGTTTGAGGCCTCCAAAGAAAAATTGACATCCTCTGAATTGACGGAGTTGAATGCTGCCACTGCCAATGCTACTGCAACCGGAACCTATTCCAATTGGGCTATGCGTTCATTTTTTGGCCGGGTCAATTTGAACTGGGATGAAAAATACTTGTTGGAAGCCAATCTTCGTGCCGATGCCTCTTCCCGTTTTGCCAAGAAATATCGTTGGGGCTATTTCCCTTCTTTCTCGTTGGGCTGGCGTATGGAACAGGAAGCTTTCATGAAAGATATCTCATGGCTTAACCAGTTGAAAATCCGAGCCTCGTATGGCTCGTTAGGAAACAATGCTGTGGGAAACTATGACTATCAGTTGTATTATCAGGCCTCTAATTATGTCTTGAACAACGCCTTGCAGGTCGGTATGGCGCAACGTGCTCTTTCGAATGCGGCGTTGACTTGGGAAACTTCCTATGTCACTAATTTCGGTGTGGACTTCGCTCTGTTCTCTAAATTGAGCGGAACTGTCGATGCTTTCGTCAAAAACACCAAAGGGATTCTGATCGAACTGCCAGCACCATTGGTGCATGGTAATGCTACCGTTCCTAAATCCAATGCGGCTGAGGTTCGCAACCGGGGTGTCGAGCTGAGTTTGAACTGGAATGACAAAATCGGTTCTGTGAACTATTTTGTCGGGGGGAATTTCTCATATGTTAAAAATAAAGTGACGAAGTTTAAAGGTGACGAGATGTCTCTGAACGGAACCAACATGATTTTGGAGGGTGAACCGATCAATATCCAATATGTGCTTTCGGTCGACCGGATTATCCAGACGGAAGAGGATATGGCAATAGTGGAAGCTATGGAAGCGAATAATCCGGATGCTTTCAAGCAATATAAGAAACCGGAATATGGAGATTTCTTATATAAAGATGTTGACGGAGACGGATGCATCACTGACAACGACAAGATCAAAGTTGGCAATGGTACTAACCCGACATTCACTTTTGGATTCAATTTCGGTGCCAACTGGAAAGGTTGGGATTTTAGCTGTATCCTGCAAGGTGCTACCGGATTGAAAACATATTGGAGCGGATTGGATGGCGCCAGCTATTGGCCTCAAGTGCGCCGGGGTAACCAGATCAACAAGACCATTGCAGACGGACGTTGGTATCCGGGGCGTACGGATGCTACTTATCCGCGTCTCCTAAATTATACTGATGGACGGAATCGGGTGGCAAGTGACTTCTGGGTACAGGATAAGTCTTATTTGAGAGTGAAAAATGTCCAGTTGGGATATACTGTTCCGAAACATCTCTCGCAAAAACTCCTGATCGACAACTTCCGTTTATATGTCAGCATCGATAATGCTTTGACCTTTACAGGGTATAAGGGATTGGACCCTGAGGTATCGGGCACGAAATATCCGACTATGCGATTAACAACATTTGGTTTAAACCTTACATTTTAAATAGTTGAAAACATGAAAAAGATCATAATCTATTTGGCGACAATGCTTTTAGCTGCCATGACATTCACCGGTTGCTATGATTTGGAGACCTATCCGGGAGACAAAGTCAATGAAGGTACATTTTACAAGACCGGCGATCACGCTCATCAAGGCTTGATGGGAATCTATGGCATGCTGCGTCTGAACGAGGCATACGGTTACCAGTTCTGCTTCGATCATTTGGGAGATATCGCTTACGGGTATAACTATTATATGATGTTCCTGGCTACCTATACCGACCGTGATGGAACGATACAAGCCCATTGGCAGACCTTCTATGACGGTATACATCGTGTCAATACCTTTATACGTTCCGTAAAGGGAATGGGCGGTATTATCACTGATGAACAGATCAATGAATATGTGGCGGAAGCCAAATTCCTTCGTGCGATGTTCTACTTTTCCTTGACAGACCTTTTCGGTGGGGTTCCCTATTATGATGAGTCAACTAATGTCAACGAGGAGTTTATGAATCTGAAACAGCCGAGAAGTAGCCTCGAAGAGGTACGTGCTCATATTTTGGAAGATTTGGACGAGGCGATCAAATACCTTCCTGTCGAACATGCTGCCAGCGAATATGGGCGTGCGACTAAAGGTGCTGCCTATGCCCTTCGTGGTAAAGTGTATCTTTATGACAAGGAGTGGCAATCAGCCATCAAAGATTTTGAGGAAATCGTCTATAACAAGTCCAATAACTATGGTTATGATCTCGATGACGATTACGCCCGTGTTTTCAAACTCTATAACGGGGCGAAAAGTCCGGAAACAGTATTCTCGATCCAGAATAAGAGTGGTGTTGGCACTGAATATGGTATGCAGATACAAGCTTTGATGGGATGCCGTGGCGCTTATGGGAGTTGCTGGAACAATACAGTTCCTTCTACACAATTGGTGGATATGTATGAGTTCAAAGATGGCCGCCCTTTCAACTGGGATGAGATTTTCCCCGGTTATAACGCGATGACACCTGAACAGCGTAAGGAGCTCCTTAGTGTCGAGATGGACGGAGCCGGAGCCATAGTTGGGCTTCGTGAAGCAGATACCGCCAAAATCCTGAGTGCCTATACCTGTCGCGATCCGCGCCTGATGGCCACTGTGATCGTTCCTTATTCACACTATATGGGAAATATTGGTCGAACGACTAACGTGGATTTGATCTTCGCTTTGGATCATAACCTGTCGGGGAATGCCAACGGTGGCACAATCCAGAACAATGCAGGTTGGGTATCTTATCTCTATCGGAAGTTCGTGACCGAAGGAGATCAGGGCGGTGCGATCAGCAACCGTTTGCATACACCGTTCGCTTTTCCTTTGATCCGCTTTGCTGACGTTCTCTTGATGCTTTCCGAAGCCTACAACGAAGCGGGACAGTTAGACAAGGCCGTGACCGAATTCAACAAGGTTCGTACCCGTGTTGGTATGCCGGGCTTGAACTCCGGTCCAGAGTGGATGGTTGTCAGCAATAAAGAACAGATGGCCGAGCGGATACGCAAGGAACGTGCCGTTGAGTTTGCCGGGGAAGGACTTCGTTTCAGTGACTTGCGTCGTTGGGGATATGAAATTGCTCACAAAACGCTCAATAACGTTGATGCTGTCAATATCTATGGCGAGCCGATCTATACCCATCTGTTTACCGAACGTGATATGCTTTGGCCTATACCCGGTGTGGAAAGGGAACGGAATGATGCGTTGACACAGAATCCGGGTTGGTAACCTCGATTGATTAAGAAACTGTTTTGATTTTTTCGCTTCATGATTTGAGATGTATTTTGGGATCAGATTCATCTCTCTGATGAGGAAGATAGCGGGCTATCTGACGGAGAAGAGAGGCGGATATGACCAAAAAGACGCTCAAAGTATAGGCAAAAACAATGGCAAAATAACAAAGCAGGCTGTTTGTAAAAAATCAAAACAGTTTCTAAGCAGTTGTGTTAAGTTTGATATAGTAGCATGGAGGCACAGAGTCGCGGAGCTCTGATTAGCATATAAGAAAGCTTTGTGAACACTGTGTCTCTTTTATTTGGATCATTGAAAATCCCTTTAACTTATGTGTTTATGAGATTGATTAGTTTAATAGGTTTATTTTTCCTGTTGTTCTCCTTTGTGGTAACAGGGCGGGATCTCTCTGTCCGGCAATCCGGAAAAGACTTGCTCCAGCATCCCAGGTTACTTTTCAGTAAGCAAGAGGAACAGCGGATTCGTGATTTATTTGGAACCGAACCTTTATTGGATAGCTTATACGTCGGCCTGATGAAGGAGGCGGAACGTTTGTTGCTGGTTCCTCCGCAGGAAGATCCTCGAAGGGAAATAAAAAACACGAAAGATATACTGCCTATCAGCCGTGAACAGGTTTACCGGATGGTAAACCTGGCCCTGGCCTACCGGTTAAGCGGAGACAGACGTTTTGCGGAGAAGGCGGAGAAAGAGTTGGTCCACGTTTGTAATTTCCCTGACTGGGACCCTATTCACTACTTGGATGTGGCGGAAATGACGACGGCTGTAGCCATTGGTTACGATTGGCTGTACGATGTGTTGGCTCCTTCGACCAGACAGTTGGTTGTTCATTCAATTAAAACAAAGGCATTGGATCTTGTCGTTGAGGAATATAACACCGGAAATGCGGATTCTTGGGCGAAACGCGAAACGAACTGGAATGTGGTTTGCAATACCGGAATGGTATTGGGTGCTTTGGCCATTGAAGAGCATTATCCGGAACTGGCCAAGCATATCATTGGTGAAGCGGTCAGGTATATCCCGAACTGCCTGAAGCATTTTGCACCGGATGGTGTTTGCTACGAGGGACCTGCTTATTGGGGATATACGAACATGTACTTATCTCTTTTGTTGAAAGCGTTGAATGATAATTTTGGCGGGGACTTCGGACTTTCGGAAATGGTGGGAGTGGATAAAAGCGTCCTGTATTATATGCATAGCACAAGCCCTTCCGGCAAGATATTCAATTTTGCCAATTCCGGTAGTACGGCTCCTGCGGCAGAGCCCATTTACTTTTATTTCAGTCGGGCTTTCAACCAACCGGAAGTAGCGACATTTTATCGGGATGTCTTGTCAAAGACGGTCCATGAGGGAAATTATTTCAGATTCTACTTCCTGTCCATTCCTTGGTATGATACGGCCTCTTCTACTGCTGATGCTTTGCCGAAACTGAAGGTGTACGAAGGTATCAATGACATTGTCGTGTTCAACGGAAACCGGAATATTCCTAACAGTCTCTATCTGATTGCTAAAACCGGAGATCCGGATATGGCGCACCAACAGCTGGATATAGGAACCTTTATTGTCGAGATGAACGGGATAAGGTGGACGGACGATCTGGGGACTGATAACTATAACCTACCCGGATTCTGGGATTATAAGCCGGATGGACAGCGCTGGACGTATTTCAGAAATTCGAATTTCAGCCACAATACGTTGTCGATTGACCATAAACTGCAAAACTCGGCCGGGACAGGTGATATCGATCGGCTGGACGACAGGGCCGCCCAACCTTTTGTCACAATGAATATGAGCACGGCTTATGCCGGACAGAGCCGTTTTGTCTATCGGACATTTCGTATGCTTGATGATACCCGTATACTGGTTACGGACAGTGTAGGGTTACAGAGCCCGTCCCAGTCGGTGCAATGGTCCGTGATAACTTCGGCAGACGTTGAATGTAAAGGAAATACTGCCGTTCTCAGGAAAGACGGTAAATCTTTTTCTTTGAAGATTGCTTCACCCACCAATGCTTCTTTTACGACAAAGGCGGCAAAAAGAGGGACGGAAGCGGAGAAACCGATAGAGGGGTATACGGTCCTATCGGCATCAGTATCGGGTGAGCCTGTGCAAGTGATCAAAGTTCTCCTGTCGGGAGAATAGAAGAGTAGTTACATTAAAAAATAAATAATATAAAGATGGTAAAAGTGAAGCATTTAATGGGCATGGCACTCAGTGTTGCGTTGATTTCCTGCGGAGGAACAGGAAATGGGTTTGTTGAAGAGAACGTAGAGTTTGCCCGTAAACAGATAGGACAAGAAATCGAGCTGATCGAGGCGAGTGGCAAGTTTATGAACCCGACTACGCTGAATCCGGACGGTTCCGTTTATTATTGTAACTTGGCGGACTGGCGCAGTGGTTTTTTCCCCGGTTCGGTTTGGTATTTGTATGAATTGACAGGGGATAAGAGCCTGTTGCCTCTTGCACAGAAATACACGGAAGCGGTGAAAGATGCCAAAAACATCAAGTGGAACCATGATGTCGGCTTTATGATTTATTGCAGTTTTGGGAACGGTTTGCGTCTGACGGGTGATCCGGAATACAAGGAGGTGATTGTCGAAGCTGCCCGTTCCTTGTCTACCCGCTTTCGGCCGGTAGCGGGGATTATCCAGTCATGGGACGTGGATAGAGGATGGATTTCGGAAAGGGGTTGGGAGTGCCCGGTGATTATCGATAATATGATGAACCTCGAACTGTTGTTTGCCGCTACACGGTTGTCCGGCGACTCAACTTTCTATAAGGTTGCCGTTTCGCACGTCGACCGCACCATGAAAGAACAATATCGTCCGGATGGCAGTTGCTATCATGTGGTGGATTACAGTATGAAAGACGGTTCCGTACGCAATCGCCATACGGCACAGGGATATGCGCACGAATCGGCGTGGAGCCGTGGACAAGCTTGGGGTATTTACGGTCTGACGCTGTGTTATCGAGAAACCGGAGACCGGAAATATCTCGATCAGGCTTTAAAAGCGGTTCGTTTTATGTTCAATCATAAGAATACGCCTGAAGACCTTGTGTTCTATTGGGATATGGATGCCCCGAACATTCCTAACGATTACCGGGATGCTTCAGCCGCCGCTTGTATCGCCTCCGCTTTGTATGAGATCAGTACGGTGGATGTGCCTGAACCGCAAACGTATAAGGCGTATGCCGACCGGATCATGGAAAGTCTGGCTTCTCCGGCTTACCGGGCTGAATTGGGAACGAATGGAAACTTCTTGCTGATGCATTGTGTCGGAAGCATTCCGCATAATGGAGAAATAGATGTCCCGTTGAACTATGCCGACTATTACTTCTTGGAGGCTTTGAAGCGGAAACGGGATGTCGAGCAGAAGTAGTTTTGAGTTTTACGTCTTGTGAAGGTGAAATCGATAACGATTAAACTCATAGAGAAAGCACTCTGACAATAAGTGTAGCCGGTATTTTGTTATAATGCAATAATCATTTAAACATTATACAGATATGGTACGAAAAAAAAACTCTCCCTCATTATCGCTTCTCGAATATGCTCATGCGCGTATTGAGCTGAAGAAGAAGCTGAACAAGATAAGTACGGCGGAACTTTATCAAGTCGCCGTCAACCATTTTTTGAAATTTACGGGAAATACCGGGTTTTGCATGAAAGAGCTGAACCGGACCCTGATTTCCGATTTTGCCGCTTATTTGCAATGCAAAGGATTGGCGATGAACACGATCAACTCTTATCAGAGCAGCCTGCGCGCCATCTACAACGCCGCTTGCTATGATGGCTTACTGCGTCCCAGAGAACATCCTTTCCAGGGGCTGAAACTCAAACGTGAATCGACTGTCAAGCGTGCTGTGCCAGTCACACTTATCCGGAAGTTGGCAAGTTTCAAGACAGACGGTTCCCACAGCCAAGAATTAGCAGTTGACCTGTGCCTGTTCAGTTTTTTAGCTTGTGGGATGCCGTTTGTTGATATGGCTTATCTAACGGCAGGCAACATCCGGAATGGTGAATTGGTATATAATCGCCGTAAGACAGGTGCTCAAATCCGTATGGAAATCACTACCGGCATGTGGCAGATCATTCGTAAGTATGCCCCCGCGGATGGGGAAAGGGAGTTCCTTTTTCCCATTCTTCCGTCCGGTTCGCCTACCCACTCGCAGTATAAACACTGTCTGGCTTTGCATAACAAAGAATTGAAGGAGGTCGGTGACAAACTTTGCATTCCCGTACATTTTACTTCATACGTGATGCGGCATAGTTGGGCATCTGCAGCATTGCAATCCGGTGTTTCCGTCGCTGTTATCAGTCAAGGATTGGGACATAGTTCGGAAAAGACGACACGTTATTATCTAAGCGAGTTGGATGTGTCGGAATTGACTAAGGCCAACCGGATAATTTCAGGTTCTATCAATTGTCTGTTCAGCGGGGGATAGACCGAAATTTGACCTTATTTATGAAATAAGGAAATTATAATCTAAAGAAGACAGCCGTATAGTTATGAAATAGGCTTATTGACCATTTAGATTAATAAAAAAACTTTCTTTTACCACTAAAAATAGTGTAAAATTATATATTGAAACACAATTTATGAAGGCCTTTTTACCCTAATAAGGTCATCTTACTCTCTTATTTCCTAATTTTTAATTATGATTTATGTTGATGATCATAGGATATTTACGGACATAACATCCCTTTTACCCCCCCCCATTTTTAACATATCGGAATCAGAATTAACCGTATTTAACTTTTAGCTGGTATATAAAGACTTCAAATGCTAAATTAGAACAGGTGAATACTTGAATACAACAGATATTTCTGCTTAATTATGTCTTCATAAGGAATTTCTTACCTTATTTCATAAATAAGGTGGTGTTTTCGTTTCATATTCTATTTAACAGATAATCGATAGAACCTGAAACTTTCTGAAATGTAGATTTAACTGATTAAAGCTTTGAATTTTAGGAAAATAATATTAAAATAACAAAGAGTATGATGAGAAAGTTTATCGTCATGATGTCCCTGTTAATGATTTCCCTGTCTTTTTATGCACAGGATAGGTTGACCGGACAAAAAGGTTCGGTCGTCGGGATCAAGACCAATATCCCATATTGGGGTACGGCAACTTTTAATGCCGGTGCGGAATTCCGTCTGGCACGTCATTGGAGCTTAGACATAGAAACCGGCCTGAACCCGTTCGATGGGAAGAAGGACGACGGCAGCTATGGCAAATCTCTCAAGCATTGGCGGCTCCATCCGGAGATGCGCTACTGGTTCTGCGAAACGTTCTACAAACATTTCATCGGGTTGCATGTCCCATACATATTATATAATGTATCGGACATCAAACTGCTCGGTACCGAAAACGAACGCCATCAAGGTTGGGGTGCAGGTGCGGGTATCAGCTACGGGTATTCCTGGCTGCTCTCCAAGCACTGGAACCTGGAAGCGACCGTCGGTGTGGGATACCTCTACCTTGAGTCGGAGAAATATCCCTGTACCAATTGCGGCCGCCGGCAAGAGTATGTCAAGAAACATTATTTCGGCCCTACGCAGGCTGCCATCAATTTAATTTATCAATTTTAATACCGTCATCTTATGAAAATGTATAGAACGATACTGCCCGCGTTGGCAGGCTTGCTGGCGGTAACCGCCTCCGAGGCACAGACAATCAAAGTGAAAGACCAAATTGTTGAAAAGGCCGACAGTACGTTGATTGTCGGCATGACATTCGACCTGAGCGAAATAGAGGTTCCCTCAAATCGAAGCGTGGTCTGCACGCCGGTCGTGACGGCGGGAGACAGTACACGCGCGCTTACTCCGCTCATCGTCAGCGGTCGTGATCGGCATATCCTGTATGAACGCACGGGACGTACTTACGGGACACACAATGAATACGAACTGCGCCGCGAGAACGGCAAGGAACAGACTTTCGAATATACCACCCGCACGCCGATGGCCCCCTGGATGAAGAAGTCGGAAGTGACACTCGTGACGGATGTCTGCGGTTGCGGCTGGGAAAACCTGATGAACGACCGTTCGCCGCTCTTCCCGATCAACTTCGCCGAACCGGTCGTGCTCCGTCCGTTGCTCGCCTACCGCACGCCCGAAGCCGAAGCGGTCAAAGCGCGTGCGATAGAAGGAAAAGCCTTCTTAGACTTTCCGGTCAACAAGATCACGATCTATCCCGACTATCGTAATAACCCGCGCGAACTGGCTGCTATCCGTGCAACGATCGAATCAGTGAAAGATGATCCGTACGCCACCATCACGGAGGTCTGGATCAAAGGTTTCGCCTCTCCCGAAGGAACGTACGCCAACAATACTTATCTGGCGGAAAACCGTGCCAAGGCCCTGCGCGACTACGTGAAGAGCCTCTACCGTTTCGAACATGCCACGTTCAGCGTCGACTTCGAGCCGGAAGACTGGGAAGGCTTGGAAAAGCGGCTGGAGGAGATGAACCTGCCCGACAAGGCTGAACTGCTTGCCATCATCCGCAACCCCGAACCGCGCGACATGGACAAGAAGGAGCTGAAACTGAAGACGCTGAACGGCGGCGCTTCCTACAAAATCCTGCTGCGTGATATTTATCCCGCCCTGCGCCATTCGGACTATGTCGTGAAATACAATATCCGCAATTTTACGGCCGAAGAAGCGAAGTCGCTCATCTACACCGACCCCAAACAGTTGAGCCTGAATGAAATGTTCATGGTGGCACAAACCTATGAGGCCGGAAGTGCAAAGTATAACGAAGTATTCGAAATCGCCGTGCGGATGTTCCCCGATGATCCGGTATCCAACCTGAATGCCGCTAATACGGCTATCCGCAACGGTCAGCTGGAACAGGCGGAGCGCTACCTTCAGAAAGCAGCCGAAGGCGACGAGAAACAGCTTGCACAGGCGGCAATCCTCATGTTACGCGGAGACTTGGATGGTGCGGAAGTTATCTTGAGCTCCCTGCAAAACAGCCCTGCTGCAAGCAATCCGGCTAAAGCTAACCTTGAACAGATCAAGGCGAAACGTGAAGAATAAGAAACTTCAAAAAAAATGATAGATTTTATGAACATAACATATAAATATCTTTTATCTGTCTGTACAACCGCTTATCTTATATTAGTAGGTTGTACAAACGAAGTAGGCTTCGACAGAGATGACGGAAGCGGGAATGTGGCGGAAGAAAACTACCTCACCCTGACCGTCAACTGCTCGTCTGCCCATACCCTTACCCGCTCGAATCCTACCGGTGGCGAAAACGGTGACGGCTATGAACCGGGACAGGATTACGAGACACGCATCGACGACCTGATGTTACTTTTCTATCAAGGGACAAACGGTGTAAATTCGCCCGCATCAACACCTATCGACAAGATTATGTATCTGGATCGTAATGCCATACAGGGCGACAATAAAACAGAACCGGTACTTGTAGGTTTGCCCGGTGGATGGTACGACCTGTTAGTAATCACTAATACAGGTAATATCCGCCCGCAACTTCAGGGATTGACGCTGGGAGGTGTACGCGACTACCTGCAAAAACGTGCCTGGACGGAAAATAACGGCAAATACACCCGGTTCGTCATGGCTTCGGACGGCCATTTAGACGAACGGGTGTATATTTGCGGAGAAAATAACATTGACAATCCCGCCTCGACTACAGTCGAGGCGGAGCGGCATGCCGCTCGTATTGATTATCGGACGGTTGGAGATTATTACGAAGTGGCAGACCCGACAACGGGAGAAGCCGACGTAACAATCGCCGGCGCATTGATCGTCAACAAATTCAATGCCGGTTCCTACATGCTCAAACGCATAATCGGAGCAGCCTCCGACGGTTCCTACGGCCCTGAAAACACACTCGAATATCTTGGCCTGGAACTTCCCGAATGGGGCGATCATCAAACCAACTATGTACTCGACCCCTGGAGCCGGATCAAGACACTGGCAAATGTCAACCGCCGGGTGTTCAACCCCGACCGCCCTTCCGGCTCCGGACATGCGTTGTCTTCCCTCTATGAAAACTATTTCACAGGCTACGGCACTTCTACCGCCAACTGGAAATTCGCATCCGGACTGGGAGAACGCGTTGGAGACTGGTACCGGATCGGTTACACAAAAGAAAATGCCGTCTCGAAAAACGAACAATCCCCTTACATCAATACTGGAGTCGTTTTCAAGGCTGTATACGTTCCTAAAAAATACATCGTTTACAACCCGGCTACCGGAAGCAACATCGAACAGGCCGGAGCCGAAGGCAACGCCTTTACCTTCTTCTCTTTCGATGACGTAATCTACGGGTCTATCGAAGCGGCAATGACCGCATTTTCCGGCAACGGTACAAATGTGGTAACTTACAACTTTGCCGGCAAAACCTGGGGGGATGTCAAAGCACTGGCGGAAGGGATGAAAAAGAACGACCCGACAGGCTACAACCGTTACCTGCACCGTCAATTGAAGGACAAAGATACCGACGGCAAACTCACCGAAGCCGAAGCCGCTTTGCTCGATTGGAACAATTATATGTATGCCACATTCGGCTATTCCACCAATACCGACGGAACGCCCACCATCAATCTGAATAGCAAAGACACCCGCCGATTGCTGGCACGCTATGCGCTGCATACCTACGCCAACGGGATCTGCTACTATACACACTGGATACGACACTCCAACAACAACCATCCTTCGAAAGGGATTATGGAGTATGCCATCGTGCGGAATAACGTTTATAAACTACATATCCGCAATATCCACGGCCTGGGTAAAGACATCCCCTACGAACCGCCATTCGATCCGGATCCCGAAGACCCGGATAAACCTACCCCGCCCGATCCGGGTCCCGATGACCCCGATTTGAATATTGAAATCGAAGTAATCGTAAAACCATGGATAGGATTACCCGATGAAACTCTTTACTTCTAAATTAAAATTAGAGAACGATGAAACACCATAAAAAAATAATATATCTTATCTTTCCGGTACTGGCAGCACTCTGCCTCGCCGGTCTGTTTTCATGCGATTATATCCATACCGACTTGCCTCTTTGCCGGCACACATTGCGTTTTGTGTACCGTCATAACATCAAACATGCCGATGCTTTTGCCTACGAAATGAAAAATCAGGAAATGGCAAAAAACGTTCGTCTGTATATTTACGACAACGAAGGTAAATTCCTTTCTTCCAGATTAATCGAAGGCGAAGAACTGGACAGGAACGAAATAGACCTGAGCGATTTGGATCCGGGCGACTACCGCCTTTTGGCCTGGGCCGGATTGAATGCACAGGATTATACCTGGACCGAACCCTCCCCAGGGGCTCCCATCGACGATTTCCGCATGGCGGTACAAGCGGTCGAAAACCGTGTAGACCGCGAATTGTCGGGCCTTTTCCAGGGCGAACTCAACTACACGATCCCCGTGGGCGGTGCTACCGACACCGAATTCCCGTTGGTGAAGAACACCAACAAAATACGCTTCATCCTGATCGATGCCAACCGGGGCACGGAGCTGACAAAGGATGCGTTCGACTTCGTTGTCACCACGACAAACAGCGATCTCGATTCGCACAACAACCCGCTTTCGCCTACCCGCATCACCTGGTTGCCCTACCTGCAACAGGTAGAGACAGTCAAAGCCGCCGGCAATGAAACCGTTGCCTACGAAGCTGTTTGTACCGAACTGAACACACTCCGCCTGATAGACAACGAAACCGGCACATTACGCATCCGTTACGCAAGCGAAACGACGCCGTTCATCAACGTCAACCTGACGGAACTCTTAAAGCTGACGCAGATTGTATCGCATAAACTGGAAGATCAGGAATATCTGGACCGCCAAGACGAGTATGTGATCACCGCCTATGTAGATATCGCCGGCGGACGTGCACACTGCCTCGAAGTGGTGGTAGACGACTGGATTATTCGCCTGGATGATTTAACACTTGGTGATGAGGAGATGACGTTATGAGAAACAGATTAAGCCAATACAAAAGCCTGCCGCTGCTCGCCTACCTGCTTACCCTGTTCGCGTTCGGTTGCACAAGCGGCGAGCAAGGTGGCAACGGCGCCCCCGACCTCCCCGAAATGGTGGAGACGGAATTGCGGATAGGCGTCTCCGACGCTTCGCGCTCCTTGCAGACGAAAGCAACGGATGCGAACGCCTTGCCGGGCGAACAAATCCATTCGCTGGCTGTGTTTATTGTCAATGCCTCCGGCACGGTAGAAAAGAAGTTCCAGCCGAATTTGACGAGCGATGCGCAAGCGCAAACAGGCGATTTGGAAAGCTGGCGTTCCGGTTCATTTGAAATCACAGCCGGCACCAAAACGATTTATGCGTTTGCCAATTGGGAGTCGTTGAAGAACTACACTTTTATCTCAACGGAAGAAGGGACTACCTTGTCGCTTCCGACAACGGTTGAATGCACGTCCGAATCGCTCGACCCGGCAAACGGCACATACCTGCCTATGAGCGTGCAGGAAAGCTGGGTTCCCGAAAAAGGGGTGAAAACCATCTCTTTGGTCCGCTTGGTAAGCCGCCTGAAAGTCAATATGCGTAACCGGACAAGCCATGCGATTAACGTTACCGGTTTAACTTTAGGCGCGTTCAATACAGCAGGCAATCTTTTTGAGCAAAGTACATCTTTGGCTACATCCGGAAACGGATATACAATTCAAGATATTCTTAAAGATAATAATTTGGCCGCCACTGACGGCACCGCATCGTCCCCTTGGTTCTACGTGAACGAATCGGAAGCTGCCAATGGGTTTAAGGTGGATTTGAGTACGAGCAGTAACGCTCACCAAACAGACGACAATCTGCACGCAGGAACAAAGTTCACCGCCCTCCGTCACATTCCCCGCAACCATATCTGGAATCTGAATATCGAGTTCACCTCTTACAAATTGACACTTTTGTCTGTCAGCAACGAGAATCCGCCTATCGGAGGATACCCGGAGTCTTCGACAAACTCAGACGGGATAACCGATTTGGTTTGTACGGTACGCGGCGGTGGTCCGTTCACGATTACGATTAAAGAGTTGGTTTCGCAAGATGGAGTTAATGCCAATCAGGATATTTCCAAAGACGTAACTTGGAGTATCGGAAATGTAAACAAGGGTGATTTGTTGGCGGAAACTCCAAATGATGTGAGTACAAAAGACACTCAAGGATATTGGCAAATCACAGGCGGCCGCATGGTAGGCGCAGCCACCGAGGAGCAAAGCGCATCATTCGAGCTGATAGCAAGGAAAGACGGTGCAATCTTGGCCACTTTCCAAATCCAGTTGAAGTTTGCGGATTTATTCTCGGAGAAAACGACAGTCCCTTAGAAACCCCACGCTCTATCTAAGTATAGATAGACACCCTATCCGGGTAAGACGCATGCCCTGCGTCAAATAAGATGAAAAAGAGGGGGCAGGGAGTATATAACATACCCACCTCCCCCGACAAACAACAGACATAACAACAAAATTTAAATACAATGAAACGAAACAAAATAATATACAACAAATGGCTCCGCCCATTGCTGCTGTCGTTTGCCCTGCTGGCCGGCGGGAGCGCAGGGGCGTGGGGGCAATACACGGATCCGAAGCCTGAAATCACCCTTAAGTGGAATAAGGAGCATAACAATGTACATACGCAAGAGAAGATTATTTATGTAGATCCGAGCAGTCCACGTGTGTTGGCGATTCCAGAGTTGAATATTAATACAAGGCCCACAGGTGATGATTCTTATAACTGGTTTGTTCATTGGTATGTAATAAACAGTAATGGAAAAACCGGTACAATTAAACATCAAAGTTTTACTATTACGGCTACTGATGCACAAAATCGAGGTGGATCAATTACATTACCAAATCAAGAAATACCAAATGGCAGCACCACAACCAAGCAATATGTTACACATGATTTCTTTGTAAAAGTAAAAAATACAGGAGGTTTACTGTGGTCGAATAGATTAAAAGACGAGAATGTTATACCGGAAGGAAACAATGGAACATTAACTGAAGCTGAATATAAACGGGGATTGGGTATCGATGCAGCTTCTATTGCATATACAGATTTTCAAGAAGATGATATTGTATATTGTGATGTGAGTATCTATAAGGATGGTCAGTTATCAACTGATAAACAAACTTATACAGAACCCACTTTATTGAAACGATATAAGCATGTAATTAGAAATATGAATGAGTGTCCTGCATTTAAAGGTAATGTAGAAACTCAAGAGTTTGATTTTCCGAATAAAGCAAAATCTATAAACTTGGCAATGCCCTATACACCGAATAATTATTTCTGGCAGTCAGGTCCTACTACCTATCAAGGAAATAAATTTACATATCAAATAAATGAAGAGGGTAGTTTTCAAGAATTTAAACTTGTAACAAAAGACGCCAAATTGGATTTACAACAGAATCAGAAAATAATAATAGGCAATGCATTTAAAGCAAGTCAAGATAATACAGTTAAAGTTAAAGTAATTTCGAATAATGGTGTAGAAGGGCCTGTTGTAGCCATATTCAAATTTCACCCGATTGAAAATGCTGAATTCGTGTTGGATACTGAATTAGATAAAGACGATTTAAATAATGACAGATGGCCTCGAGGAAATCTGGCAAAATATGAACAGATTGGGATTGCTGATTTTGACCAAAGAAGAAATGATGCAACAATACCGGATGCGATAACTAAGGATAATAATATGTCTGATAATCCAGTAGGTTCTGCAAGTACTGCCCAAACAAGTTATGGCTTTATACGTAAAAATGGAGAGTCTTTGTTGACAAATGGTTCATGTTTTACTTCATATCCGGGGATGTATGGCCTGTTTAGAAGTGCAAATGCTGAACACTCTAAAGATAAAAGTGAATGTGGCACTAATGCAAAAAGAGTCTATAAGTGGATAACTCCTCGTTTAGGAGGTACAAGCTATAGCAATGCAACATTGTTTGACCGAACTTATGAAGTAGAAAAAAAGTATGGTTACTTTTATTATATTGATGCTACAGATGAACCTGGTACATTGGTTTCTGTGCCTATAGATGGAACTATCTGTGGAAATACGGAATTAACTGTTACAGGATGGATAGCCGATATGACACGTCCCGGTGCAAATAGTTGGGACACTAACAAATATCTTCCATTAGCTCCTAATTTAAATGTATTACTTAAAGCTCTAAAAAACGGAGAAGAAGTAACTCTTCATCGATTTACAACAGGAGATGCAAAAACAAGTTATGATGATGCTAAAAAAGACACTCCGTCCGATCGTGAGAAACTCTTTAATACACATCTCATGCAATGGCAACAATTCCATTATAAGTTTGTCATTTCAGATGAAAAGATTGAAGGATGCACTGATTTCTACTTGGAAGTCCAAAACAACGAGCCCCACACCGACGGTGCGGACTACGCTATCGACGACATCCGTATCTTCAAAAGAAAACCGGAGGTGGCAATTGCCCAGGCCGGCGACCTGTGTGACACGGATGTGAAGACTGTTAGATATATAACCAGCTACAGCAATATAATGACTGTAATGGGATTGACCCGTGATACAGAAGTAACAGGTATCAATGCGGATGTCAAGTGGGATGACCCAAAAGACCCGTTGCCACAAGAGTTGAAAGATTATATTAATGTTAACTATTCTAATCAGCAAGAAGAAGCAGTAAAATACTTCACGAAGATTTATTATTCTGTTTATAGATATGATGAAAAGACGGGTAAAATAGTAGACAAGCCTGAGGAAATCGACTACAATGGCGATGGTAACAAAGAGCTATACCGTGTTTCTTATCTTTCAACCAGACAAAAAGATATGGACTGGGTGAATCAATCGTCCGGTACAGGTTCCAAAGACTTGCAGGATATTATCTATTCCATGCCACTTGATATCGGCCAATATTTTAATCCGGACCGATTGTATGTAGCCCGAATTTCCACCCAGCCGTTAGGAACCAATGGGGAAAGTGTCAACTGTGAAACTTGCTCTTTGGTTGGAGACCCGTTCAAAATATCTGTGGCAGAAGACCGCTTTCATATATATAAAGATAATGATATGAAGGCGGAGATTGAAAAACCGGAATATGCGGAACAAGGGAGTACATATACAATAGCCGGCACTTTCCAATATATAGATAAAGAAACCGGTAAATGGACAACATTGAATGATGCCAAATTCGATTGGTTTATAGGATCTCTTAATGACTTTTATACTGCCAAGGTAACGGTAAATGATAGAGAGTACACCATTCATGAGGCATTGAATACAATTTCTACGCAGCAAGATTCTCGTCACAGCTTTATTAAAGCATTGATGGATAAATTTGGAGTATACCAAACTAATAATACAGGAAAGTTTGTTTTTGACACAAACTCCTTTGACTATACAATGGTAAACAAATACCAATTGATTGTCGGTTTGCCAAGGGTTGCGCAGGGTGATATAAATATGGAGCTTGCAGAAGAATTATATTGTACAGAACCTATCGAGATTCAATTAGGCGGTACCCCTCCGACCATCGACCCGGGTGACCCCGATGTGCCCGACCCGAAAGACCCGGACCCCGATGATCCGAAAGACCCCGATCCGAAAGACCCGGACAAACCCCAGCCCGATAAAGACCCGGCAGACGGTTCACATGTCCGCTCCGTGCGTGTCGGCTTGGTTCAGATACAGGATATGGTAAACGACAACCATAACGGGACGTTGCGTATTCCGATTCATGCGCGTACATCAACAAAAGAACAACTATTTGCTAAGGCAAATAGCACAGTCAATATAACGGTTTGCGAAACATCAGATCAAGAATTTAAAAAGCAAACTAATTGGAGCACACAAATGATTGCAACGTTGGAAGATCTTATCGATACCGGAGGTGACAAGCCGAACTGGAAGCAACATTATTTCAAAATCAAATTCAACGAAGCTGCTATCAATAAAACGAACGGTTTCCGTGAGGGCTTCTGGTATATGGTCAATATCCCTTATATCGTAAAGGAGGGAGATAAAACTGTTTACGAAAATGGCGTTATGAAGTTCACCCTCAAAATCGTCCCCGAATACGTAACATGGGTAGGTAGCGAAACCGATATGCACAACTGGAACAACGACGGGGCAAATCATTGGAGACGTTCTAATGATACGGAGCTTTATACAACAAACGTTGCAAATGCAAACGGTACTCATGAAGATGCCTACACCCCTATGCGCTTCACGAAAGTGACGATTTTGGGTAATAAGAATAACAAGGCTTATGCAGCCTATCCGCATTTGTATGAACTGAAAAAGCAAAGCACCACTTTGCCTATCTTGAATATGAATCCGACAGGTAAAGATGTAGAAATCGGTGCCGCCACCAAGAACATCGAGTATGACTTGCTTGCCGATCCGGATTATGAACAGGAGTTGTTTGGGAATAGTGCCAACCCGGATAAATCGCAAGGTCATTCTTACTCTTGTGTCCGCTTCTACGGCAACACTTGCGACGAGATCTACATCAAGCCCGAATCGGAAATCCTACATACGGAATACCTGACCTACAACACGGCTCATGTAGATTATGAAATGGATCCGAACCGCTGGTATATGCTCGCATCGCCCTTGAAAGGCGTGGTGTCGGGGGATATGTATTTGCCGACAGGAACCGGTAATGTAGGTAAATATGCACGCCAGGAAACACCGGCGTTTGGGGAGATCAACTATGATAACACAAACTATACCCGTTGGAAGCCGGCAGTCTATATGCGCGGATGGGATAAGACAGCGGCTACGGTTGTTCGCCCCAATGGTTCTACAAATGTCAATTATGGAATTAAAGGCAGTTGGTCGAACTTGTATAACGATGTAGATGTTCCCTTCACACCGGGTACGGGATTTTCTATTGGGACAAAGACGAGTGGTACTAATAGTAAAGTGCTGTTCCGTCTGCCCAAAGTGGATAAGTCATATACTTATTATGGAAGTACGAGCGGTAGCGGAAACGAGACAACGTTGAAGAATCGTACCGGCAACGGTCGCTTCTATATCAGCCCTGATGAAAAAGGTCAGAATGCCGCTACGAAATGCACGGCTTCTTCTACCGGCGGTATGTTCGGCAACCCGTTCATGTCGCATCTGGATATGACGAAGTTCTTAAACGGTAAGTCACAAAATACTTACTATATCATGACCGCTACAGGTACGACTACCAATATCCTGGGTGATGAATATTCCATCTCGACAGGTGATGCAGATCCTAACTATGTCGCTCCTCTCCAATCATTCATCGTGAAAGATCTGGCTTCTGCCATTTTCACCACCGACATGATTGCGAAAGCCCCGGCAACCGGAAAAATGGGTTTGCGCTCCGCCACCTCCTCCCCTGCCGATGAAAACCTGCCGCAATTGCGCATCACCGCCACGCGCGACGGCGTACGCAACACCGCCGTCGTAGCCGGCCTTGTCACCGCATCAGACAACTATGTGGAGGGCGAAGACGCCGCCTTGCTGATCAACGAGGAAGTAGCCGCACCGCAAGTCTACACCCTTGCCGGCAACCAGATGATGGCTATCAACGTGACGCCCGAGCTGGCAGAAATCCCCCTCGGCATCTACGGCAAAGACGCCACCCCGGTAGAGCTGAGCTTTGCGGTGTCGGGTGCCATGAAGAACGTGAAGTTGGTGGACAAGCAGACCGGCAAGCGCTATAACGTGACCGACGGCTTGACGCTGACCGTCCCAGGCAATACCTCTGGACGCTACGTCCTGAACGGTTCGATCGCCACCTCCAACGAGATCATCGCCCAGGGCCGTATCATCTTCTATAACAGCGCATCCGGACGGATAGATATCTCCTCCGTCGACCCGCTAAGCGAAGTGACGGTCTATGACATCGCCGGCCGCGCCCTGCGTACCTTGCGCAACCTGAACACGCCGACCGCCTCGGTCGAACATCTCGCACCGGGCATCTATGTCGTCCGGGCCGAAAGCGGTTCGCAGGTCGTAAGTGAAAAGGTTGAGGTGAAGTAAGTTACCGAAAAGGATTAAAGATTAGATAAAGAGAACACGGAACTTCTCGGGAAATAGACCGGAGAAGTCCCGTGTTCTTGTTTTTTTGTGGCCCTAAGTCCTGTTCTTTAGTATTATTTCGGCAATATTTCGTATATTTACAGCCTATTATGGCTTATGAGCAATTGCCACAGAGCCCGGGATGATGCAAAAGATTTGGATAGAGATATATGAGACCAGAAGATATTACAGAACAGAACGAAAACGAAACAATAAAAGATACGGAAGGACAACCGGCTGCTGATGAAAACAGGGATGAGACTGTCGAAACGGAAGCAAGCCGGGAGATACATTCGGAATATAAGATACCGGGCAAATCGGAAAGCCGGGTTTCTTATCATTTGTCGGGTATGTATCAGGATTGGTTCCTCGATTATGCCTCCTATGTAATTTTGGAGCGTGCCGTTCCGCATATCAACGACGGACTGAAACCCGTACAGCGCCGAATCCTGCACTCGATGAAGCGATTGGACGATGGGCGCTACAACAAGGTGGCGAACATTGTCGGACATACCATGCAATTCCACCCGCATGGTGACGCCTCTATCGGTGATGCACTGGTACAACTTGGACAGAAAGACCTGTTGATCGACTGCCAGGGAAACTGGGGTAATATCCTCACCGGTGACGGTGCTGCGGCTCCGCGTTATATAGAGGCGCGCCTCTCCAAGTTTGCGCTGGAAACGGTCTTCAATCCGAAAACGACTCTCTGGCAACTTTCCTACGACGGACGGAACAAGGAGCCGGTGACGCTTCCCGTCAAGTTCCCTTTGTTATTGGCACAAGGTGTGGAAGGTATCGCTGTAGGGCTTTCTTCCAAAATATTGCCGCATAATTTCAACGAACTTTTGGATGCATCCGTCGCTTATTTGCGAGGGGAAGAGTTTACCTTGTATCCCGATTTCCAGACCGGCGGGTATATTGATGTTTCAAAATATAACGACGGTGAACGCGGTGGTTCCGTAAAGGTGCGTGCCAAGATTACGAAACTGGACAACAAGACGCTTGTCATCAGCGAGATCCCATACGGAAAGACAACCTCTACTTTGATTGAATCGATCCTGAAAGCAAACGATAAGGGAAAGATCAAAATCAAGAAGGTGGATGATAATACGGCCCGTAACGTAGAAATCCTCGTGCACCTGGCTCCAGGTGTCTCTTCCGACAAAACGATCGATGCGTTGTATGCTTTCACGGATTGCGAGATCAGCATTTCACCGAATTGTTGTGTCATTATGGACAACAAGCCGCACTTCCTGACGGTAAGCGATGTGCTGAAGCATTCGACTGACGACACGCTGCACCTGCTCCGTACCGAACTGGAGATACAGAAAGGGGAATTGGAAGAATCGCTCTTTTTCGCTTCCCTGGAAAAGATATTCATCGAAGAACGCATCTACAAAGACAAGGAATTTGAAGAGGCGAAAGATATGGACGAGGCGATCGCTCACATCGACAAACGCCTTGACCCGTTCAAACCGCACTTTATCCGCGAAGTGACCCGTGAGGATATCCTGAAACTGATGGAGATCAAGATGGGACGTATCCTTAAGTTCAATACGGACAAATGTAATGCGACCATTGCCCAGTATAAGGAAGAGATTGCCAAGATTGACGACCATCTGGCGCATATCGTGGATTATACGGTCGACTGGTTTATGATGCTGAAAGAAAAATACGGCAAGAACTATCCGCGTATGACCGAGGTGCGCAATTTCGACACGATCGAGGCGACTAAAGTGGTCGAAGCGAACGAAAAACTATATATCAACCGTGCCGAAGGATTTATAGGGACAGGTTTGAAGAAGGACGAATTTGTCTGCAACTGTTCCGACATCGACGATATTATTCTTTTCTACCGCAACGGCACGTATAAGGTCGTGAAGGTGAGCGAGAAGATGTTCGTCGGAAAAGATATCCTTTACTTGAATGTCTTCAAGAGGAATGATAACCGTACGATCTATAATGTGATTTATCGGGATGGAAAGGTGGGGTATAATTATATCAAACGTTTTGCCGTAACAGGTGTGACACGTGATAAGGAATATGATATTACCAAGGGAACGGAAGGTTCTCGCATCCTTTATTTCAGTGCCAATGCCAATGGCGAAGCCGAGACGGTAAAGGTGATCCTGAAGCCGAAACCTCGTCAGAAATTACTTGTCTTTGAGAAGGATTTCAGCGAGATCGCGATCAAAGGGCGTGGCTCTATGGGGAATATCCTGACAAAGGCGGATATCCATAAGGTCAGCCTGAAGCAGAAAGGAAGTTCGACATTGGGAGGCCGTATGGTTTGGTTTGATCGCGATGTATTACGCCTGAATTACGACGGGCGTGGAGAGGAGTTGGGTGAATTCCAGAGTGACGATCTGATCCTGGTGATTCTTCAGAATGGCGATTTCTATACGACCAATTTCGATCTGAGCAACCATTATGAACCTACTATATTGAATATCGAGAAGTTCGATGCGAATAAGGTTTGGACGGCTGCCCTTTACGATGCCGACCAAAAGTATTATTATCTGAAACGTTTCCTGTTGGAGACCGGAAGCCGCAAGCAGAATTTCTTCGGTGAGAATCCGAAAAGTCGTTTGATGCTGCTTACCGACGAGGCTTATCCGAGAATCGAGGTGGTGTTTGGCGGGCATGACGCTTTTCGTGAACCGCTGGTGTTGGATGCGGAAGAATTCATTGCCGTGAAAGGATTCAAGGCGAAAGGAAAACGTATTTCGACTTTTGATATAGAAACAATCAACGAACTCGATCCCGTCCGTTTTGCTCCGGTGGAACAACCGCAGGAGCAGAATGACGATGATGGTGGGGAAGCGGATCTCGATCCGGATGCAGATAAGAGCAACTCGGATATTATCGATGAGATTACCGGGCAAATGAAGCTTTTTTGAGTATGAAGAATGAATAATTTAAAAAGAATGATTTAGGTGTCAACTGTTAAACGTCCACTATTAATTGTCAACTGTCAATTGTCAATTGTCAATTTCCTCTGCCTTCTCTTCCTTTGCCTCCCTTTTCCGGCAACCGCTCAGGCAGAGGACGCGCCCCGCTCGACCAACGAGAGCACGATGGTCGGGATCGGCGGTTATAATTTGAGGGATACCTATCTCTCGCCTAGTACGGACATTAATTATACAGGTTGGGTGGCACGGATTCTCAATGAACGGATGAAAGTCGTACGGTTGGCAGACTATAATGTGTCCCGCCAGCAATTGATTAATGTGGAGTTCGGCTCGACCCGAAATGGTGCAGGGACAGCAAACGAATATGCCGGATTCGTGGATTATAGTCTGGGTTATCATTACCGTTTTCCTCACCTGCAACCCGGATTGAAGGTCCTGACCGGAGCGTCCGCACGTCTTTCGGGAGGTTTTATCTATAATACGCGTAACAGCAACAATCCGGTTTCAGGCAAGGCGGATTTCGATTTGAACCTGTCAGCTATGGCAATCTATAATTTTAAGATCAAGGACTTTCCGCTCACGCTCCGTTATCAGGCGGAGATACCGTTTGCTGGTGTGCTCTTCTCGGTGCATAAGGGCGAACCCTATTATTTCTTGACGCAAGGTAGTGCGGACGGGATCGTGCGGTTCAGTTCGTTCCATAATAAGTTTGCGATGAGGAACTATTTCACGCTCGATATTCCGGTGTCGAGCTTTACGGTCCGTGTCGGTTACCTGAACAGTATGTACCGGACGGATGTGAACAGCATCAAGACGCATGTCCTCTCCAACTCGTTTATGATCGGACTTGTGAAAGAGTTTGTCTCTTTCGGAGGCAAGCGGTTGAAGAGCGAGCGAGATCGGTATAAAAGTGCTTACTATTAAAGATTTATGATTTATGAAACCTTTTCTCTTTTCCCTCTGTCTCCTCTTTCTTTTCGGTTGTGAGAAAGCAACGGAATATAATTCGTCCCCCCGTGATAATTTCGAGGCGCTTTGGCGTATCATGGACGAGAACTATTGCTTCTTTGCTTTCAAGGATGTCGACTGGGACGAGGTGCACGACCGCTACAATCTGCTTGTTAAAGATACGATGGATCAGTACGAATTGTTTGATATCCTCGGCAAGATGTTGGCCGAGGTAAAAGATGGGCATACCAACCTGATCTCTTCTTTTGATATGTCTCGTTACTGGGCTTGGTATGAAGATTATCCGGCCAACTTCTATACCGAAATACAAGATAATTATCTCGGCACGGATTACAAGATTGCCGGAGGCATGAAGTACAAACGTTTGGCGGACGATAAGATCGGATATGTCTATTACGGTAGTTTTTCGAGCGGTGTGGGTGAAAACAACCTTGATTATATGTTCGCACATTTCAAGGGATGCAAAGGGTTGATATTCGATGTGCGCGACAATGGGGGCGGTTCCATGCTCTATTCCGACCGCATCGCCTCGCGTTTCCTTGAGGAAAGGATTCTGACGGGGTATACGCAATATAAGAAAGGAAACGGGCATAACGATTTCACCCAGCCCAATCCGGTCTATCTTTCTCCTTCAGACCGTATTCGTTGGCCTTATCCGGTGGTCGTGTTGACCAATCGGCATTCCTATAGTGCCACGAACGATTTTGTCAATGTGATGCGTCTCCTTCCGCAAGTCACGGTCATGGGTGACCGTACGGGAGGCGGCAGCGGCTTGCCTTTCAGTTCGGAATTACCGAACGGATGGAGTGTCCGTTTCTCGGCCTGCCCGGTCCTGGATGTGAACAAACAGCATACGGAGTTCGGAATCGATCCGGACATTGCGGTTTCCATTACGGGCGAGGATATCCAAAAAGGACGGGATACGATCATAGAGGCGGCGATAGAGTTGTTGTTGGCAAAAGGGGATTACAAATAAAGAGAAACAGAAGTATCTTTTCCTCATAAAGATAGGATTATTTCTTCACTTAAACCGGTGTATTTTGCGATGGTCGCAATGTCTACTCCCGTGTTTTTCATCTTGGAAGCGACTTGGCGTATACCATCTGCAAGACCTTCTGCTTTTCCTTCCGCTTTCCCCTCTATTCTCCCTTCTAATTTGGCTGTGCCGATCACGTCGTTTTGAATCATGATGGCGTCGAGGTGACGATCATAGACAAGGCGTTCCTCGGGCGACATCGAGTAGTATTTCAAAATCTCGCGTGCCTCTTTCAAGCCCGGTGCGGTCGTGTCAGGATGGATTGTGCCGTCTTTCAGGTATTCGATCCATTCGTCTAAAGGGGTAAGAGCCACTTTGTCGAACTCGTTTACACGGATCAGGATATATTCGGGGAAGATTTCGGCAGGAAGACGTGAGACGATCACATCCCGTTCACGCGTGTTGACACGCAGATGGTCTCCCGTATGTA
>ENA-OPCP01000142-OPCP01000142.1-human-gut-metagenome-genome-assembly--contig:-NODE-142-length-69630-cov-9.496385_pt1 | contig 69630 bp, 63 predicted proteins | sample MGYA00241563_ERZ501477 | MGnify/ENA primary metagenome ERZ501477 (study PRJEB25962, sample SAMEA2042572) | human gut metagenome | biome: human gut; feature: human-associated habitat; material: faeces... | reverse complement strand
TTGGATTTAATTCGCTGCCTGTTGCGATGACGAAAAAACATATATATTCTGTTGCTGTATCAGAAGCGAGGGCGAAAAATGAGGGGCGGTACAATAAAAATACTAATTATCATAATTTAGGCTTCAATGCTGTTAAGCAAATTTATAATAAAATTTCTGATCCGCTTATGGTTATTGTTGCCCCTGATTTTACTGATAAAACGAGCAGGTACAGCACCCATAGAGTTATTGCATTGGTTGATTTATCCGTAAATAATAAGCAAGTAATAGCACCGATTGTTGTAGATTATGAAAGTATTTATAACAAAAATTTAATTGATATAAATCTTGTCTCAACATATTTTAATAAAAATAGTAATTTAGACAAACTTTTAGATAACAAAAAAACAGAGCAGCTATAAAAACTACTCTGTTATGGCTCCCCCAACTGGGCTCGAACCAGTGACATCATGATTAACAGTCATGCGCTCTCGACTGTGTATATTCATATACCTGTCAAGGCAGTAGCTAAACCTTTTGTATTCTTATTGTACTCCGTTTTATAATTAAATTATATCAGTTGAAATTGTCAATGTCAATTATATCAAAAACTGCTCATATGATGAGTCCATAAGGATTTGTACTGAGTATCCCTTTCCTACCAAAATTTCCTTGAACAATTTACAGATTATCATTCTCTGTCTTTCAGCAGGTGCGTTATCAAACTCGTCTGTCCAGCTTACAAATTCTTCATAGTAGTAATCAATCTTACTCATATCGGTTTCTTTGTCATTGAGCTGATTCTGCTTTTCAGTGATTCGCTGAACATTGTCTGCGATTTTACCCTTTGTAGTTTCAATAGCCATTGAAAGCAGATCGGGAGTGAATTTGCTGTCGCCCAACAATGAATTTGCGATTTCCTCTGTAAGCTCACCGAGCTTTCTTTTCAGAGTTTCGGTTTCTTTATTCAGCCTTTTGATTTCAGTCTTGATTTGTGATATTTGTGTTCTGTACTTTTTCTCAATGGCCGCGTCCTTTGGTGTTGCTTTGATTTTATCAAAGCATTTATGCAAAGCGTCGAGTACGATTTCATCTACCTTTGCGGCTGAATATACCGACTGTCCGTCACACTCGTTGCGTTTCATTGCTTTGCCTGAGCATAGGTAACGGAATCTCCTGCCACCGTCATGAGTTGTGCCGTCTTTTGTTGTATATCTGTCTACAAAGCTGTTGGCACATAGTTTCTTGCCGCAATGAGCACAGTAAATGTTACCGCCAAGCATTGTTGAAGATTTGGCTGTTCGGGCAAGCTGAGTTTTCTGCTCGTTGGTGTACTTCCTCTGTTCAAGAATTTTCTGTGCTTCATCAAAGACTGCGTCATCAATTATCTGCAATTCTTTAACTCTTTTCGAGGTGACTCCGCCTCGGTTATAGTAACCGCAGTAGATTGGATTTTGCAAAATTCTCTTAATTGTATTTGACTGAAATTTTACACCGTTATGTGTAAGCATTTTACGGTCATTAACATACTGTGCCATTACATATGAGCCGTAGCCGTCCTTGACAGTTTTCTCGAAAATGGTTTTTACCATTTCCTTTTCTATAGGGTCAATTTCAAGAGTCAGAAGTTCCTTTCCCCTCTTATTGACCACACCGCTTTTTACAAGCCTATATCCGAAAGGAGCACATCCGCCTGTGTAAATTCCATCTTCAACAAGTTGATGGAGGCGAGTTTTTACACGCATTGATGTTTTCTGACTTTCGCCGTTTGCCTGCCAGAAGCGTATGTAATTCATCAGCTTGTCAACATGGCTGTCCATTCTCTGTTCACCCTCGTTGACGCTCCACACTTCTATGCCGTGCTGAATGAACCACTCGACAACGAAAGGGGTTTCGTTATCAATTCGTCCTATTCTGTCAAACATAAATACAAGAAGTATGTCAAACTCTTTATTTTCCGCTGCTGTCTTTAACTCCTGAACAGCATCTCTGTCATTTGCCGAAACTTTAAATCCTGAAACACCTTTTTCCTGAAACTCTTTCTTGATTACCCATCCGGGCTGATGCTCGGCAAATTCTCGGCAGGACTGTTTCTGCATCGGTATGTCGTTTTTATCAACCTGACCTTTAGTTGATACTCTGTATAAGCAGTAAACTGTTTTCATTGTTTTTTCTTGCGTCGGTTTTGTAGCAATCATTTTAACCTCTCTTTCCCATTTGTACCGACACTATTCTTAGTCTGAGTTGAGATTTCTCTCTGATTACATTATACCATTATATAATGTAATATCCAGACCAATGTCGGTGAAATGCAAAGATATTTTGCAAAAAAAGCCTTGCAAGTTGTTGAGCTTGCAAGGCTGATATTTTTTAGGAAACAAATCCTTTGCACACTCTATTCTCATATGCATCAATCAGAAGTTCCTCTACCTGTTTCAGTGAATTGGAATCGCTGTGCTTCAAGAAAAAGATTTTTGCGTTATGTCCTTCCAATTCAATGATATGTTCTTTATCTACATAATCTCTGTTTTCCATTCTCTCAATCATTTGCATCGTCCTTTCTGTTTTCAAGCTCATTCAATTTTTTCATATCTTCATCTGCATTTGAAGCGGCATTGCAAAGACACATTAATGCAACTCCGATAAATGCACCGACAAACAGTCCTATAATAAAACCAATCATTTTTTGCACCTCCTGTTTTCAACACAGCCTAAACTGATAAGTAAGCCTTTATCTATTTTGTTCAAAGATGTTCGGGTTATCTCCCCTATCTTTTCTTTTAATCTGCTTTTATCTATTGTTCTTAACTGTTCAAGTAAAGCAATTGATTTCTTCGGCAGACCTGCACCTTTAACCTTTATATGAGTCGGTAGCGCTTTCTTTCTCTTGCGGGCAGTAACAGGAACTATTATCGTTGTCGGGCTGTAAAGATTGCCTGTATTGTTCTGAACAATAATGACAGGCCGGCAACCGCCCTGTTCACATCCTATAATCGGATTGAGGTCAGCATAGTAGACCTCTCCTTTTTTCACTATCAAAATTATTACCTCCTATAGATATGTAAAGACAGCAAGTACCTTTTAAACACTTGCTGTCCTATCAACCGTTTTTAGCAATCATATGCTTATCTTCTTAACTCATTGGCGAGTATGAATTAATTTTCAAAGCAACTTTTTCAAATTAAAGTAAAAGTTCAAACCTTTACCTTTTGGTTGGTATTTATCCTCAATATCCCCCAACCGGGAACACATCAGACGGTCAACGCATATTGACCTCATTGGAATTTCACCACCGTGAGGATCTCCCACAGCCGCCATCTTTGGTTGCGACGGTTTTATCACGCTCGATTTTGACTTGACGGAAGTATCATTATCCCCTCTGCCTGTCATCGCCGTCATTGAATTTGCCTTTCAATGTCTGAGTCCTGAAGACCTGTTAGGGTGTTCGCTCATGTGGCTTGTCCGTACCGAACAGCAGAAGGAATGTATCTGATGCGCTGATATTCTGTTTTCAAGGTTCTCAAAAAAGTCAAATACTTTTTCTCACTTGTATAGGGGAAGAAGCGATCATTTTGAAACCCATTAATTCAAAAAATTTTTTAATTTTTTTAGAATTCTATGCTTTTTACGATGTAATACGGGTTGAGAAACGCCAATTTTCTCGGCACATTCCCTTTCCGATAAGCAATCGTGAAAAAGCAGATAAATGATTTTGTAATCAGTTTCGTTCAAACCTTCCAATGCTTTATGTAACTTTTCTATAAGGAATTGCTTTTCAATAGTCTCTTGCATATTATTAGTATCACTGACAAATTCCCTGAATTTTTCATAAGCATTTCCCTGACCGCCAACAAGAGCGCTCATTTGTATTTCATGCTTAAAGAAACTTTTATCATTATCTTTTATGTTCCAACCTGTTCTTTTGAAAATCTGTGCAACTTCCGGTGTTACATATACTTCCTGTAACTCATTTGTTAATGTATTAAATACAATTATCTTTTCTGTATTATTCATAATTACCTCCGAATTGAATTTGATGTTTCTTTACTCAAATCCGGTTCGGAGGAGGTCTTACCCTGAATATTATTCTTTTCTTGTTTATTTCAGGCATAAAAAATCCTCCGTTTCAATTGCCAAAACGGAGGTATTGCAAAACATAACCGAGCATTGATAGCCTGTTAAAACGAGTACAAAACTCCATTTTGGCAATCAATTTCTCAGTCATTGCTTGCATAAAAGATTCAATTTTTATTTTGCTTGGTGCTGAGATAACTCTCCGATCGGAAGCCACCAAACAAAAAAACACCTATGAATCAATGTAATTTTCTTGATTCATAGGTGTGAATTATTTTTGTTAGCTACAATTCAAGTAATTACTATACTTAAATTATAGTGATAATAGTATTATTAATCTGTGCTAAAAAATGTTCTGTTTTTCGGGCAGAAATGCGTTTAATGTGTGAACATACTCGGACAGGTCCTTATCATCAAATTTACTTTCAAAATCTCTGGCAAGATTTCCATAATATAAAGCTTCATCTTCTTTCCCCATTAAATGGTATGTATTGCTCATATCTACATAAATATATCCAAGGTCCGTTTCTCCATTTTCATCACACAACTGAATTGCTTTTTTGAAATGTTCTATTCCCGTATCATATTTTCCGAGAATAACATAACAAGTACCGACTTTATAATAAATTATTCTCTTTAAAAGCATATCCTCATCTGAAAACGCTTTTAGTTGCAACAAATAATCTATAGCGTTTTCATAATCATTTAAACCCATACAACAATTCGCAAGTCCTAAGTATGGCTGTAATAATCTTGGACTATCGTCAGAAAAGGCTTCTTTTACAAGATCAATACATTTTAAGTAATATTCCTTTGCTTCTTCATATTCATCCGAGTGTTCTAACAAATCTGCAAAATTCTGATAGTCGTTGCATAAATCACTCAAAGGAATATTGCTTATTTGTTTTATCCTATCAATTATCTCTCTATAAAGTAACACCGCATCATCTTCTTTACCTTCTGCTGCCAGAATCAAAGCTTCGTTACTCATACATTGAAGAATATGATAACTATCTTCACCGTATAGATAAAAATATATATCGTAAGCCTTTCTACAGTATTTCCTTGCATTTTTATTATCAGAAATTTGGTAAAGAAAATTTGAATACTCCATATACACATCAGCTAAATCATTGCTATGCTTTGAAAGGTGCTTTTCTCTGAACGCTATAACTTTTTCATAACACTCCTGTGCTTCGTCACAGTATTCATCATATCCGTTTGCAACAAAATCAGTACAAATAGTTGCCATATAGTAGTAATTCATTATCGACTCTGAATCTTCATCATCTATTTCTTCAACGGAAATAGCTTTCTGCATCATTTCATACGCTGTAGGCAGATCGCCATGAACTTGAAAAATTGTTGCTATACTGGAATAATCAGTTGAAAGCTCACGAGGCGGAATGTTGGGAATACTCAAATCCAATTCCAAAGCGTCAGTGTAATAGTCTAACGCTTTATTGGGTTTACCTGAATGATAATAAACATTTCCATATTGATGCCAAAGATATGCCCACTCGCGTTTCATTTTGCCGGTAGGATCAAGCTGTTCCATATACCCCCTTGCAATATCAAGCATCTTTATCGAATCTGCATCATTGTCAATTCTTAAAAGCAGTTCCGCATAATTCTTGTAATCCCTTATTAGCATTTCAGTATTCCCGATTGTTTTATCAATTTCTATTACTTTCTCAATCAAGGTTTTACATAACGGATAGTTGCTTGCCTCAAAACAGATATAATAAAGTCTGAGCAGAAAAGTTGCGTCATCTTCTGTGCCCCAGTGATTTTCAAATATATCTGCTACAGACCATGAAAAAGGAATCAACTCAAATTTAGTATAACCCTTGCCCCATTCATCACCTAACTCCATATCTTCAGATAATTTATGAATAAAAGGAGCGGTAGTATCGTACAAGATTTCCTTTTGCTGTTCTCGTATAGCCGCTGCAATAACCGAGTGCATCCGGTAAATATGTTTTCTGTCTTTGATATGATATTCCAGCATTCCCATTTTATATAATCGCATAAGACAGCTATTCTTCTTTACCTTAAACCACTTCTTTGCATCTGGAAAGCTAAACTCCAGATTAGGAATTACAGAAGCATATGTAAGAAGCTGTTTATCGGTATCATTGTATTTTACTAATGAGAATAGAATACACATTTGTCTGATAATAGTATCGTCATTCTGCAATTTTTCGTGTTCGCATGACACATCCTCATCACTTAATTTAAATCCTTTTGCTACCAACTTACCATACAATTCATTAAGAGACATTTCTTCAAGATGTGCCGCCTTTGCAATAAAAATAATCATAATAGTCAGCTTTGCAGTAAGATAAATGATGTCATTTACCGTTTCATTGTCTCGTTCATTGAATTCATAATGCTTATAAAACAGCTCTCGACACTTATTCATTGTGAGAGGCTGTAAATCCATAACATTAGAAAATCCGGGTAAAGCTCTCAGGCGGCTTGTTACAATGATGCTGCACTGCAAACAACTCAACTTTTTCAGGTATTCATCATTTTCAACAGTTTCAATATTATCAACCACCAGCAACAAACTTTTTCCGTATTTTGCTGAAATGTTCTGCATTTCCAACCATACTTCTTCAAGATCGCATTGCATATGAAGAGCCTGTTTGATAGAAAGTCTGATATCATTGTTATTATACGGAACCCAAGCAATTATCTCAATTCCGCTTGTTTTGGTTTCTGTATTAACTACTGTACGGAGAAAGTTTTTTACAAGTTCTGTTTTTCCAAGTCCGCCGACAGCAGACACAAGTATATTCAATTGTTTTTCAATAACAGATGTTGATAACTCGTCAAGTTCATCCTCACGACCAATAAAGTCTAATACTACTGAATCAGGTGATTCAGTAATAAATTGTGGATACCGTGCAGGAGGCTCGTCCGCTGATAATCTCATAAAATCAATTTTAAAAAACTGATTCTTACCTTTTTCTGTCAAATAGTCAGAGTAATCCAGACAAATCAATACTCCTGCTAAAGCTCTTGAAATTTGATAATCAGAAGCATCGGTAAGACTGTTTTTAATTTTGGATTTTATATCATCAGATATGCTTTTATCTGCATAAAATATTTCCAGAACTTCAGCTAAAATCTGCTCTTTATTCTCTATATATGGAATATAGGATTTTTCTATTTTTGCACGAAAAACTTCAAAGCCTTCAGGTGTGACCAGTTTCTTTGCAACCCTCCTATGTATATGACTATTTCCGGAGGTTATTTTTCTGATAGCGTCGTTATCAAACATTCCATCTTCAACCATCGCATATACTTCTTTAAACAGGAGTCGATAGAATTCTTCTTTCTGATGGTTGCAAAGACTTTCTCCGCCGTAATTGTACATTTTAGTAAAGGCTTCATAAAATAATTTCTGCTTCATAAACCAACTTCAATCCCTTTAATGTGTTACTTTATATATAACATATTAGAGTAATTTAATTATATTTGCAAGTTTTTTATGCTGTACATTGATACTTATTTTTTCTATTTTATCATTCGTACGAGCATAACAAATATTTTATAATGATGCATTTGTATTCTACAAAAAACAGGTTGCAAAAATCTTAAACAACCTCTGCAACCTTTTTTATACACAAATCAAAATATTATTAGTAAATTTGATGTATGTTTCTATGTTTCATTACTGATATACAAATAACAAGCGAAAATAATAAATCTCGTAATCATTACGTCATGCAATGCACAAGTATTTTTTATAATTTCTTCTCTATTTTTTACCGAATAGTTTACCCAAAAAACTTTTCTTTGGCAGATTCATATAATTATTCAAATCATCCATCAACTCATCGCAATTTTGATATCTATCATCCGGATTCGGTTGAATACACTTTGAGATAATGTATTCTAATCCTTTTGGCAAATCAGGATTAATCTGACAAATCGGCTTTGTTTCATACGGTGGCTGATTAGGATCAACCCCGGTAACAAGATGGTGCATTGTCATACCTAGTCCGAATATATCTGTTCTTGCATCTGTCTGTTGACATCCGCCGTACTGCTCAGGAGCAGCATAACCTATCGTTCCCCACCAACAAGTATCCCTATTCTTCATAAGGTCATAAATTCGTACAGAGCCAAAGTCAACCACCTTTAGGTGATTATCCGGCATAAGAATTACATTTGCCGGCTTTATATCACAGTAGATATGAGGAGGAATTAAGTTATGAAGATAACGGAGCATGTCGCAAATCTCTTTCCCCCATTCGATAACCTTATCAGCCGATTGTGCTCCGCATTCTCTCACAACAGATTCCAAGGTCACACCTTCAATATACTCCCTGACGATGAAAATATTTTCATCGTTTTCACCTATATCAACTACTTTCGGTATTGCCGGATGATTCAATTTCATCATCATATGGGGTTCCTGAAGTATTTTTTTCCGAATAGCAGGACTATAATTCCTGTTCGTTTTATCACATAGCTTCATTGCCCATCTCTTGTTGCTCTTTATGTCTTGAACAATATATGCCGAATAAAAACCGCCTCGACCTATCAACTTAATTACTGAATATTTACCGCCAACTACTGTTCCCAAATATTTGTCTTGCTTTTCCTCTTGCTGAAAAGTTTTATAGGATGTATTTGTTTTATTTTGGACAAGAGGCAGAAGAACTTCTGTAATAATCTGCTTGCTCAAAAGAAACCTGAACTCATTAAACGGATTGATTATCACCGGCTTATCCATCTTAACAAGCATTGGCAAATAGTCCTGAGGATAGTATCTAATAATTGATGCACTCGGTCCTTTGTTCGCCTCGTCATTGGAGGTAAACATCGGCACAAACTCATCACCACTCTCAAGAGCCAAAGTAAGAATGCGCATTTTTACATCCTTTTGAGGCTGCAAAGTATCTCCCAGTTTGAGTTTTGCAGCGTCAACATTTCCTAACATTGCCTCAACATCAATTTCAACTGGAAAATACAAAGGAGCATTGGACAATGCCGCAACGATAAGCTTAAATGCTACTTCATCTTTTTGTTCAGACTTCGCAAATGTCGCCATCCCTGCTTCCAGAAATGCCAGAGTTTTGGCATCTGCATCTTCCGTAGATTGTTTAGATTGCTCTCGTTGATAGAAAATTACTTTCTCGGACATTGCAAAGTTGATTTCATCGTTTGCGAAAAGCTGATATTTCTTTCCTGGTTGCATACGAGCACCGTTTATCCAAGTACCATTAGTCGAAAAATCATCACGCAGAAACCACATCTCATCTTCATAAAAGAAAGTTGCCTGCTGCCGAGCAATTGTCTTTTTGCTGTTAAGGGGCAAATCACAAGAGAGGCTTCTGCCAACACTAACTACATCTTTTCGGAATTGTACTGTTTTACCAGTACTCTCAATTGTCAGCCGCAATGTATCGGAATAAAGAATTGTGGTTATATTCGAATCCAACAACACATAATCGGATTCATCAGCTTTTATATCCGTATTATCAGGTTGTATATCAAACGCGGTACTTACGGTTTTCTTCTTTCCGCATTTTGTACATACATAATCTGTGTCGCCCGTATATTCTTCAGCGACAATAAAATTGTGTTGATTATTTGGGCAATCCAAAAAGCAGTCCGCTTCGTCTCCAGTCATCTCCCGAATTACAACAGTTGCTATAGTGCTCATTCCTTTACTTGTCGGATGAGTTCCGTCAATGGAATCATAAGGCATTCTACATCTATACAAATCAATTAATTTGCATTTGTTTCGAAATGATATCTTTCGTATTATTTCGTTGTATTCCTCTATGTGCGTCCCTGAATATTTATGCGGAAATGTGAAATCAGGATTTTTTGACATAAATGTTTCACTCAAAGTGCAACACCAGATCTCGCTATGAGGGTAATTGGTTTTTAGTCTTTTCAACATATTGTTATATGCGAGGTCAAATAATTCATTGTCATCTTCACCTAAAATGCGAGTATCATTTCCTGTGTTTGCACCAAATGCCCAATCGTTTGTTCCGAGATATACGATAATGACATCAGGCGTCACTGAATCGATATGCAAAGAGGAAGTGCGTTCGTCACTGCATGCAGACGGAAACAAGCCGTTTCTTCCCGGCAGTTTTGTCACTCTGCTCCCAGACCATGAATTATTAACAAGCAATTCTCCTCCGAAAAATGATATTACTTGCTCCCACCAAGTATCTGCCATTTCCCTGACGCCGGATTTCTCACAATTATCTCCACTGTAGAAAACATTATAACCCTTTGGATTATATCCATAAAGTGTACTTATTGAATCTCCTAAAATTGAAAATTGCTTTCCAAAATATCTGTTCTTTGCTTGCCAGCCATAAAAATTCTGTTCAACTGCTCTGTTAGCACAATTTAATAATGTTGGCTTTCTGTGAAATCTATATTCCAGAGATACAGGAAGGACTGAGCATCTTTCTTTTGCATCGGGAGAATACATATCAAACTGCCCTGTAAATGCATTGAGATTAGGACAATGTTCACCCGTCGGTTTTATTGCAAAAACAATTTTCCTGAAGCATTTAAAATAATCCTGTTCGCAGATGACCTGACGAAATGCCTCGGCTACAATAAGCGGTGGATTCTTAAATGCACCGCATCCAAATGCGCCGAGAATAATAACATCCGCTTTGTTATCTCTTGCAGCCTCAAATATATTTCTTATTCTGCTTTTGAAAAGAAGAAGCAGCGCTGTTGAATTAGTGTATTTCCGTTTTGCAATGTACGGAGCTGCACATGTAATCACATCAACTGTAAACCACATACGCTCCGGTAATATCTGAGGAATATCATTGTCATCTTTGAAAACAGTAATATCTTTAGTATATATCAATCGATCTGAGTAAAAAGTATTTTTAAGGTTACGATGATACTCATAATAATCATTAAAAACACTCGCATCACAAAGACACGGATAAAGGTTACTGCTTCTGCACAGACACTCCTCCTGCGCCATAGCTCCATACTGAACTCCACCTCCCGGATTTTCAGGATTGGCAAAATTTAATACCGCAGTTTTTCCAATATGTAAATATTTCCTCGCAGTAGCCAATGTTGTACCGCTTTCAACGATAATATCAGAATGTTCGTTCCTTTGGGGAACATTTGATACAAATCCTTCTTTATATATTTTATTTGTTCTACAGGATTCAGCAGTTTTATCTTTAAGCACATTGCTATGTGCCCTTTTTAATGTATCTTGAAAGCAAGATATTAACTCATTTTTATTCATCATTATTTCACCATTTTTAATATCACTGTATTTCCCAGACAAAGGCAGCCGAATCACTCACATCAAATTCCGTAGGCTGAATCTGAGGTTGTGGCGGAATTGGTCTGGATGCTGCCGGTGCAGACAATATGGCGGTTTCACCCATACCATCTGTACTAATATCCGCCCGTGAGGAAATTTTAATTTCTTTCCAATCATAATCAACACTTATAAGCTTGCCGAGCTCTGCACCGCAACCATTGCATAAGATTTCAGCCCTTCGCTTGGCATTAACGGCGGCAGACTTCAATAACCTGTCGCTGACTGCATCTTTGTCTTTTATAGTAAAAGAAATATCCATCTGTGGTTCTGAAAGACACTTTGAAACAGCGTTCAATGCTTTTCCTAAGATAACAGAATCAAAGTCAAATTCAATCTTAAGGCTGTTATTGCACACATATCCCTCAAAATTTTTTTGAAACATTCCCTTTTGGTCCCTATATGTACTGTAGTCCATACGAACATTGTAGCTGACTGTTTTTACACTGCCTTTTTCAAATCCTGCTTTTTCCAACGCAGAATTCAGTTCTGTAATTTTACGGGTATTCTCTTCAATAGCAGCTTCATATTATTTATGTTTTGTCTCAATTTTTAATGACAACACTACAAAATCAGGCTCAACAGTAGTTCTTCCGACACCTTTAATTTTTATCGTTCTTGACATTATATTCTCCATTCTGCCGCCAAAGTCAACAAAATATAAATGTTGCCATACGGCTGTTTTTTACTTAATTTTGACTTTACAATTATATTAACAAATCTAATTAATATCAGGAACTGCTACAGATTTCTGAAAACAGTTCTTCACAAATCTGATATGTTTCATTATCAAATATAACCATATATACAAGCATATCATTTTCAGTAAGAAATGAACGTATTGTTTCAACAGCTACTTTTAGTGCCTTATCTACTGGATATCCATATACACCGCTTGAAATCAAAGGAAAAGCAACTAAACTGCATCCGTTTTCTTTGGCAAGCGTCAGTGACGCCTTGTAGCAACTCCCAAGAAGTTCTTTCTCGACATTCTTACCGTTTTTCCACTTAGGTCCGACTGTGTGAATTATATAGTGGCAAGGGAGCTTATATCCCCTTGTAATCTTTGCTTGTCCAGTCTTACAGCCTCCGAGTTTCATACACTCAAGCAACAACCGTCTGCCTGCCGCTTTATGAATTGCTCCATCAACTCCGCCACCGCCGAGCAAGGTAGAATTTGCTGCATTGACTATTGCGTCGCATTCAATTTTTGTTATATCGCCTTTGATAATTTTTATTGGCATTCAACCACTCCCTATCTCCAATATTTGTTTCAATTTTTATTATTAATTGCGTCGATTATATTGTTAATTAATTCATACAGAATAAACACAGTCAATAAACCCTCAAAAATTGCCGGTATCCAAGTCGCCGACAAAATAGCAACAAATTCAAACGTAAGCTTAAGAATAAGATGTAAAGCAGAAACTATTATTTCACCTGTTTCAAATTTAAATTTATCCGTGAATTTATAAACTTTGCCGCTATGCCCCGGCTTTGCAATGTCATAAACAAAAATAAAATTCAAAATACATAAGAGCGTTAATACTATTTTTACGTTTAATTCGTATTCAGGAATCCAGACTGTTAAAAGCAAAATGACTTTCGGAACATATACTACAAAAACATTCAACCTTTTCACCTCTTAAGTAGAGCTTACCATACTTAGTATGCTCTTTTGATAAAATGATACAATTGACATACATTTAATAAACAAATCCAAGTATTTTCTATAGGGCTTTCATTATTTCTGTATCCTGAATTAACAGTTTTAATCGTCTTATTTCTTCCACAAAGACCTTCTGACCTTTTTTAGTTATAACATACTCTATTTTTCCTTCGCTGATACTATGTTTTGAAATCAATTCATTATTGAGCAGATTTATTAATGCACCATATAATGTACCGGAACTTAATATTAATCTGCAATTAGTAATTGTTTCAATACTTTTCTTCATCCTGTAACCATGTAATGGTTCAAATACAGATAATAAGATATGATACATTGCCTCTGTTAAAGGCTGTTGTTTATCATTTCTCATATATTGACCCATCAAATAATATGTATTATTTTTTAAAAAGTCCGCATCAAATACTAATGAGTATGAGATACGGACTTTATTCACTTAAGTAATATAGTTTTGCTTTATCTATCCTCTTTTTTTCTTCTTTTGAAAACTACGAGGAAAACAATCAAACCTACAACTACAATTACTCCTGCAATAGAACCGAAGAATAAAGGTTTGTTGTTATAGTAACGAACAAAAATATTTGTAGTTACATAAAAATCATTGATTTCTTCAATGCTTTCGTTACCTGCTGAATCAGTTGCCAAAATCTTAACAGTGTGTGCCCCGGTTGAATTGCCCGAAACATCAAAGGTAAAGTTTTCGTTATCTGTTACAATCTTCTCTAAATCTTCACCTGTCCATTTTTGGCACTCTTCTCCGTCAAGATATACAACCACTGAATCAAGTTTCAAATTATCATCAACAGTCATTTGAACCTTTAACCTCTCTAAAGCATATGTTTTATTACTTTCAAGATTGTTAACATTGATTGTAGGTGGAGTTTTATCAATACCAAAGCCAAGCTCCGTTTCTTTAGTATCAAGTGTATTTTCAGCTACATTTCCGGCAGCATCTTCAGAGTAAATAGTCAGTCTGTAAACACCATCTTCCTCAAAGTTTTCTTTGAAGATTGTGTATTTGTACTGATACCACTGTCCATCTCCTCCGACTACATCAATCCTGTAATCAGTTCCTTCTTCAAGAACAATTGTTTTATCATTCTTAAAGAGAGTAATTTTTATGTTTTTAAGTTCATTTGCGTTGATTTCAGATAACATAATATCAATCGGTGTTTTTGCATAAGAACCATTAAGTGTGGCTGTTTCGTCACTAAGTACATACGTTGAACCAAACCTGTTTACCGAGAAATTTATTGACTTCTTTGAAGTATTGCCGGCCTTATCCGTTAATGTTGCGTAAAGAGTATATATGTCATCAATATCCTTCTCTTTGGCAAAATTATCAAATGTAAAAACCTTGCCATTATGAATATCCGAATAGTTGCCTAACAAAGCAACATCTTTTCTGTTTGCTCCTACAAGAGTAATATTCACTTGACTATCATCAAAGTTGGTATCAGTATATGTTACAACAGGTATAACATCTCCGCTGTTTGCAGACTTATCCTTAACACCTGTTATTTCAAGTGAAGGAACTGTCTTATCTACATAGAATGTCTGGTTTGCAAAATCTGCAGCATCATTGCCTGCCATATCTTTGAATGCAATATCAAAAGTATATTTAGCATCATCAGTATAATTGATTGTTGCCGTATGTCTGTCACCATTTGAAGTCCAACCGTTTAATTTAGGAACAGTTTTTTCTACTCCATCATCAGTTGCTGTCATTGTAACATCAACACGATCAGTATTAAAATTATGTTCAGTAATAACTATCGTAGCAGTACGGCTTTCTTTATAATAATTACTGTTTTGTGCAGAATTGTTATCATAAGAAACTTCAACTGTCGGTAAAGTTTTATCAATGGTAAACTTTGATTCTGCTACTGTTCCATTTGCAAAATTAATGCTTGTACACTTATTTCCCGCAAGGTCAATATATTCAATCGCAAATGTGTAATCACCATCAGCACCATAGGTAATAGTAGTTGTATGCGTTGAATTATCAAGATTGTACGAACCTGTAATATCCTTCCAATCAAGTGAATTTTTAACCTCACTACCGGATTTAGTTACTTTAATCTTAACATCATCAGCATTAAAATTACGCTCTGTGATCTTGATTGTAGCGACTCTGTTATCTTTAAAATAAGTGTTGCTGTCAGCATTGTTATTGTTATAAGAAATATCTATAACAGGAGCAGTTGTATCAATTTTGATAACAGTATATCCGGATGAACCTTTTTGAGAGTTATCACCAGCATTTCCGGCATTATCAACTGCATATACAACAATCTGAATATTATTACTGTTGTTCTTCGCACTTTTAACAGTTATATTGCCTGTCCATGTCTTCAGTAATTCAGACTGTTTCGGATTTGAATTGCTAAAAGTGTATAGTGTGCCTTCCTGTGTAGGCGTATTTGGAGTAGCACTTGCTCTGTCAAACACCTTATAGGTGATTTCTTTTAAGCCAGAGTATGTACCACTAACCATTGGATCGTCAACCTTTATAGAAACCTTAACATCATCCTTATAAATGCCGTTAATAGGTTTTTCAGGTGTTACTGTTATTTCAGGAGCAACTGATTCTACTACAGGATGCTGATCATCAACAATTAATCCGTTTGTTCCAACATAGGTATAGTTTCCGGCATTATCAGTAATTTTAAGGTACACGGTAAACTGTTTATTTACTGTTACATCAAAACCATTAAAGCTTTTCCACGAACTAATATTATCCAGACTCTTAGCATCAAGAGCAGAGGTTTCATCACTTGCATTAGTTGCAACAGGCATATAGTACTGTACACTAGCAATAGGAGATGTTACATCGTTTGATGTTCCGAAAATAGAAATCTTCTTATTTGACCAGAAGCCAAAAGTAAGAGTGTCAATCAAACTACTCCAAGTTTCTGTTCTGCCTTCACTTGATTTGGCCGTAACACTTCCTGTAGGCTTTGTTGTATCAACCGTAAACTCATAAGGTGCTGTCTGTCCTGTTACATCGGGTTCTGTATTCTTATTATCAGCATTATCTGTATAAGAAATTGCAAATGTGTAGTTAGCATCCTTATTGAATTTAATTGTTGCTGTGTGTGTTGCTGCGTCAGCTGTTTTTCCCTCTGCAGTTGTCCAATCACTTATTGTGTATGCGTTTTCAATAGCCTTACCATTTGCATCAACCGCATTAATGGTTATACCATTCGTTGCAGCATCCGCATCAAAGTGATGGATTCTTTCGGTAATTACAACTGTTGCCGTTCTTGAAGTAAAGTAACCCTCCTCAGCATTCACATTGGCTGTATCGTCATAAGTTATTCTGATTGTCGGTGCAGTAACATCAATATCAAGAGCTGCCGATTCTGTTCTTTCGTTGCCTGCATTATCCACAGTCTTTACATATACAACTGTATCACAGCTATTGTTTATTGTCGGATCAACTGTAATTGAACCTGTCCATTCATTTACAAGCTGCTTCTGTGTCGGATTTGAAATATCAAATGTAAATAAATTACCTTCCTGTGTCTTTACACCATCTTTTTCAACCCAGTAATCTACAGTCCTGATACCTGAATATGGTTCGGAATCGGTAATTTTTACATCGACATTAATACCGTTTTCATATTCTAATCCGTAAATGCCTTTTTCGTTAGCTTCTTCCGGTGTTAACACAATTTTACTTTCAGATTTTTCTACTATATATCCGTCAGAATTTATATATATGTAATTACCTGCATAGTCGGTGATTTTCAGATAAACAACAAACTGCTCGTCAGGAGAAACACCGTTCTGCTCAAGAGCTGAATTTTCAAACGCAGTCCAGTCAGTAACAGCATCAAGCTCTTTTTCGGTCATTACAGTTGCATTTGATGTCTTATAGTATTCAATTACTACCGGACTTGTATCATCATCTGCTGTTGCCGAAACCTTTGCGGTACTGTTCTTGTATAAGCCGAATGTTAATACTTCAAGTAGCTTATCCCATGTATTTGCTTCAACCGTAACGCTTCCTGTAGGCTTTGTTGTATCTACTGTGAACTCATAAGGTACTGTCTGTCCTGTTACATCGGGTTCTGTATTCTTATTATCAGCATTATCTGTATAAGAAATTGCAAATGTGTAGTTAGCATCCTTATTGAATTTAATTGTTGCTGTGTGTGTTGCTGCGTCAGCTGTTTTTCCCTCTGCAGTTGTCCAATCACTTATTGTGTATGCGTTTTCAATAGCCTTACCATTTGCATCAACCGCATTAATGGTTATACCATTCGTTGCAGCATCCGCATCAAAGTGATGGATTCTTTCGGTAATTACAACTGTTGCCGTTCTTGAAGTAAAGTAACCCTCCTCAGCATTCACATTGGCTGTATCGTCATAAGTTATTCTGATTGTCGGTGCAGTAACATCAATATCAAGAGCTGCCGATTCTGTTCTTTCGTTGCCTGCATTATCCACAGTCTTTACATATACAACTGTATCACAGCTATTGTTTATTGTCGGATCAACTGTAATTGAACCTGTCCATTCATTTACAAGCTGCTTCTGTGTCGGATTTGAAATATCAAATGTAAATAAATTACCTTCCTGTGTCTTTACACCATCTTTTTCAACCCAGTAATCTACAGTCCTGATACCTGAATATGGTTCGGAATCGGTAATTTTTACATCGACATTAATACCGTTTTCATATTCTAATCCGTAAATGCCTTTTTCGTTAGCTTCTTCCGGTGTTAACACAATTTTACTTTCAGATTTTTCTACTATATATCCGTCAGAATTTATATATATGTAATTACCTGCATAGTCGGTGATTTTCAGATAAACAACAAACTGCTCGTCAGGAGAAACACCGTTCTGCTCAAGAGCTGAATTTTCAAACGCAGTCCAGTCAGTAACAGCATCAAGCTCTTTTTCGGTCATTACAGTTGCATTTGATGTCTTATAGTATTCAATTACTACCGGACTTGTATCATCATCTGCTGTTGCCGAAACCTTTGCGGTACTGTTCTTGTATAAGCCGAATGTTAATACTTCAAGTAGCTTATCCCATGTATTTGCTTCAACCGTAACGCTTCCTGTAGGCTTTGTTGTATCTACTGTGAACTCATAAGGTGTTATTTGTCCTGTAGTACTTACATCGCTGTTAGATTTATCGGCTTCATTTGTATAATTTGCTGACCACGTATAATTTGCTTCATCGGCAAATGTTACATCCACAGTGTGTTTGTCACCATCGTGTTTCCATTCACCTATCATTTCATCCTTGTTGATCGCAACATCATTATTGTTACCATCTACAGCCGTTATTTTAATGCCATTTGTTGCATTCTCTTCATTAAATGTAGAAGAACGGTCGGTAATGGTGATCGTGGCAGTTCTGCTCTTACCAAAATATCCCCTGTTACCATCAATTTTATAGCACTTGTTGTTATCAAAAGATATGGTTATTGCCGGATCTGTTGAGTTAATGGAAAGTGAAATATCTTTGCTATATTCATTTCCTGCATTATCAGTAACTGTAACAATAGCTTTTACATTATCTGAATTATTGCGAGACGCATCGACTGTAATTGAACCCGTCCATTCATTTACAAGCTGCTTCTGTGTCGGATTTGAAATATCAAATGTAAACAAATTACCTTCCTGCGTCTTTACACCATCTTTTTCAACCGCATAATCTACAGTTTTGATACCGGAGTACGCTTGTCCTGAGACCACTTCCTCATCAACTTCTACTGCAACATTTACATCACTATTATAGTATCCGTTAGCATTTGGTTCATCCGAAGTAAGCGTAATCTGATTTTCAGAACCTGTTGTATCAACGATAATACCGTTTGAACCGATATAAAGTGTATTACCTGCATAATCGCTTATTCTTGCATATACAACAAACAGTTCATCAGCATAAACTGTGTATTTCTCTGTTGTAAATTTTCCTGCTTCATAGAGAGTGATAAGTTCATTTTCTGAAAGCGCTGAATCAGAATTTGACTTATAATATTTTATATCATATACAGGAGATATATCGTCACTTCCATCGGCAGTTGCAGTAACAGAATAATTTTTCCATATTCCAAAGGTAAGTGATGAAAGTAAAGCATCCCACTTATTGTCAGCATCTATTGATATTGTTCCTGTTGGAGCAGTCTTATCAACAGCAAAATTATAAATTGAATCACCTGTTTCAGAAAGTCCAATGTTACTTAAACCTGATTTACTTGTATAGGATACACTCCATGAGTAAATTGCTTCCTCACTAAACGTAATTGTTGCTGTATGAGTATCCCTATTATGTGTCCAATCAATCATTGAAGCTTTTGTGATATTTATAGGATTTCCTTTAGCATCAACAGCAGAAATATCGATACCATCTTCCGCAAGAGTTTCATCAAAGCATGACGCTCTGTCAACAATTTTTACAGTAGCAACTCTATTGCTATTGTAGTAACCTACTATTGCTTCGTTGTCAAGTGTGCCGTCAATAGAAACACTCAAAGTAGGTACAGTACTATTAATTTTGAGATCAGTTGAAGTTTGACTTTTGTTACCTGCACGGTCAGTAACTTCTAAATATACTTTAACATTATCACTATTATTTTTCTCTGCATATACAGTGATATCATCATTAAACTCAGATTTTATTTCATCACCGTCAGAATAAGCATAGAGCGTTTTTCTTTCTGTTTCGGTTTCATCGCAAGTAACCCAATATTCAACAGTATTTAAACCTGAATAATTACTTGAATCAACTGCTTTGAGTACAACTTGCACGTCAGTATTATAATAACCATAGTCGTTAGCACCTAAAGGAGATATTGTTGGCACAGGGTCATCTGCATCGAAAACTATATTATAGTAAACAGACTCGCCATTGTTCTTAACTTCGTGCCAACCCAAGTCATAATAAAGCTCAATCTTTGTAATTATTTTATTTTCATTAATACTCCATTCGGATGATTTCCATTCTTCTTGAGATTCACCATTAATTCTTATTGCTTCTTTGGTTGTAGAGAAAGTTACACTACTGCCTTCTGCAAAAACATAAAGATTTTCATCAGTATTTGTTCTAAGTGCTTCAGTATCATTCCACATAATATTATCTATGGTTGCTGCTTCACTTAGTTTGAATTCAACCTTAATATCTTTATCTTTCGTAATATTTTCAAGTTTTAATTCAAGTGCACTTTCATCTTTTGTATAAAGCTTGTCAGTTAAATCTACATCGTCATCCTTTACTGTATTAACAACATAACCTGAATCAGGAATAATAGTAACGGTTGTATCATCACCATAATTAACAGAATTACTTTCAACTGATACAGAACCATGTTCAGGAGCATTTACGTTAATATTGCAGAGCTTTAGTGCAAAAGTTATTTTAATAGTATAATTCTGATTTGCATTCAGATTTTTAGTATATGGATTGCTGCTATCATAAGTATTATCAGTAGTCTCAATATCTACCTGATCGTTTATAACAACATTCAAAACTCTGTAATTTACAGCAGGAGTAGCTTTAACAGAAACAATAGTACCTGTTTTTACTGTGACAGAACCTCCGACACATTCAGGACTTGTTTCGACTGTACCCTTACCATCATATGAAACAGTAATAACATAAACTTTTACAAACGAAACATCAACATTAACATCTTCGGTTACGGAAAATGATGTGCTAAAATTATTTACGTCATCAATGGTCTGTTCTATATCTCCGATTTTAACTGAATCGATCTGATAACCTTCCTCGGGTATCACATTGATTTCTGCTGTATCATTTTCATCATAGTCTCTTGATGTTACAGCTTCGTTGTTAAGTTTTACAGTACCGCCATCATTTTTTGTCACTACAACGGTAAATGTTTTTACAAAAGTGACAGATACAGAGATGTCCTCATCAGCAGTGATTGTTTTTTCAAAGAGATTTGAGTCCGTAATTTCTTCCGAGACATCACCGATTTTTACTTCTTTAATGTAAGAGCCTTCATCAGGAGTAAACCTAAAGGTAACTTCACTGCCCTTGTCAACCGCAGATGATGTAATTTCCTCATTATTGATTTCAACCTTACCGTCGCCATTCTTAACAACGGATACATTAGTTGTTTCCGGTGCTACAGCAAACATTGTTACATCAATGTTACCCTTTGCATCGGTGACAGTTACCTTATTATTTACAGTTGTGTATCCATCTTTTGTTATTTGATAGCTGATTTCGACCGTCTTGCTTTCATCTGCAATATCATCCGAATAATCACTTACATTTGGAATCACTGCTTCACCATTAGTTGTAGAAAGATTTCCGCTGACCTTTGATTCACTATCCACAAAGATTTCATAAAAAATTCCTGCATCAGTGATTGGTTCGTCACTTTCATTCTTAACAGTAACAGTAAATTTGCCCGGATTAGCTTCTGTACTTGCAAAAACTGTCATTGGCATTAAACTGACAATCATAATAAATGCAAGCAAGATTGACAAAATACGGTCAGCCATTTTGAAATTTGAATTACTCATTTTCTTAATGCTCCTCACTGTCTTTATAATTTATATATGATTTTATATACCTATAATTTTTACCATTAAAAAAGCAATGTAAACTAAAAGATAAAAACAAAAGTGCAGCACTGATAATAATTAACCATTCTATTTCTATTCTGAAAATGGTTAAAATCGCAAACAATATTACGGATGCGAACAAGAAAGCATCAGATACTCCCGCTTCTTTGTTTCTAAAGAAAGAAATAGCACCGATTCTTGAACCGGAAGATATTACTATGTTATTTCTTCGGTTCTTTCGCCCTATTACTTTTCGCAGAGAATCCGCCTTAAAGAACAGAACAAATCCACATATTATCCCAATCCAAAACACGCAGGCGACTACATACACCATCACTTTACTTATTCCATTACCATATACATTCGTTATCGGAACACATAAAATTGATATTCCTGAAATAATGAAACATATGAAGGACAAACTAAAGAACAATTTGTACTTTTTCATTAGCATATTACTCCCTTATCTCAATGTGCTTTATTCAATTATCTCGGAAGTTCCAATAAATCCTATTTCAAAATCAACAGTAAAACCGTCTTTGCTTTCTTCAAGTTGAAGAACAGTTGTTTCATTTGCCGGATTATTTAAAACCGTTGTTTCATTCTGGTCATCATTAAGAAGCATTGTTTCCTGTGCTTCGCGAGCTAATTGAGCAGTTGATAATTTAGCTGTTTCTACCGCAACACCAAAATCACCTGTCTTTCTCTCAATTCTTCCTGATGGTGATATTTTATCAGTTATCTTTTCTCTAACAGCATTAACCGGACTGGTTTTATATGCCTTATCTCTGGACACCTCATTTTGCTGTCTTATGTTTTCAATAGCTTTTCTGGCATTTGCTCCAGTAATATCACCGAATACTCTTGGAATACTTAACAGAAAGAATAGTGCTACTGCAACTAAAAACAGTACTCCTGCAGTTATATAAAATACGAGGGATAACATTTGTAATAATTCAACAGTCATTGTCAATTTTCCCCCTTGTTTGTTCCATAAGCAAGTTCTACAGCTTCTCTTGCTTCACCAATAAATTCAGTAATACTTGCTTTCTTCTCATCTGTGAGATCAGTTGTAGTATCAATGCTTTTTGCAATCACTTCGATATTATCCAGCATAGAATCAAGCTCTGTCTGAGAAATTCCATCGTTTTTGAATTTTGTTGCATATTGCTGAATCGCACTTCTTGAAAGTTCAAGAAGCTCCAATCTTACAATTTCGGTTTCGTTATCATCCATTGCTACAGTGTCTATTAACTCACTCAAATTTTCAAACAAAGGCTGATACTTGCCCTTATCACTCGCCTCTGTAATTGCAGTAGTTATATCACGATAGAAAATTCCAACATTAGCATAAACTTTTGCCATTCCAATATTCTCATAATCATCAGGTGCGTTGTCTAAAACATCTTCAAACCACTCGATTGAACTTTTGGCTTTCGTTACCTGATTATCACTTCCATCGCCGTAATTGTAGTAATACCAGAATAATTTTGCTGTTTCAAAGCATATTTCTGTATAACTCTCAGGATCCTGAATAAGCGCAGATTTATTATTAGTAATTAATTTTTCAAGTTGTTTTGCTTCATCCACTGTAAATACAGAATCATTGTCCTTGTAAGCTTGTATCAATCCTAAATACGCTTCTTTTTCTCCGCCCTTATCTGGAATAGCGATACATTCCTCGTACAATTTGATTTTCTCATCATAATCAGAAGTCTTAGCTGCTTCACTGATTAAATTCTGATATGTATCTGTAGCCTTATTTGAAGCAACTATGTTAAACGTCAAACCTCCTACTGCAAAAATAACGGCCATCGAAAGCGTAAGGATAAAACTTAATAATTTCTTTTTCTGTTTTTTTCTGTATTTATCATCTATTTCTTCATAATGATCCAAAGCATACATCAGTTCTGCTGCCGATTGATATCTGTCTTCGGGATTACGCTGTGTGCATTTTAAAATAATGCGTTCCAAACCACTTGACAGCGAAGGGTTAATTTCTCTTATCGGCTTCATTTCATAAGGAGGCTCGCTAGGATTACATCCTGTAACCAAATGATAAAGAGTAGCACCTAAACAATATATATCGGTTCTTGCATCGGTTTGCCCCATACCGCCGAATTGTTCCGGGGCAGCATAACCAACTGTACCAAGACAGGTTGTATCTGCAAGATTCTTTTCTTTAAATTCACGAGCTGTACCAAAATCTATTAGTGTTACATTGCCGTCAGGCTTCAGCATAATATTTGACGGCTTCATGTCACGATAAATAATAGGAGGCTTACGGGAATGCAAATACCCCAGAACATCGCAAAGCTGCTTTGCCCATTCAATTACATATTCCTGAGGCTGTGCTCCGTATTCCTTAAGAGCCTTATTAAGAGAATTGCCCTGAATGTAGTCCATAATGATGATAAAAGAATCATCATTATCAATAACATCAATAATACTCGGCAGATTGGGATGACTTAATTTTTTGAGAATGTCGGTTTCAGCAACAAGTCCCTGTTTAACAGCTTCAAAATCCAAAACACCGTCTTTACGTACTTCCTTAACAGCCCAAGTCTTATTAGCTTTTTCATTAATTGCCATATAGACGACGCTCATACCGCCTTGACCGACTTTGCTCAATATTTTATATTTGCCATCTACGAGCGAACCAATTTCAAGCATATACTTCCCTCCGTCTTGTGTTCAAATAAGGTTTTCAGTAAGTTCTATTCAGAATGTTCTTATTGACAAGACGGTTATATTGTCACGCTCTTGTCTTTGCTTGTTTATTTTAATAAGCTTGTCCATATTAAATTTCATACCATCACTATCCAACATTACATCAGGCTGTAAATATTGATAAATCTCCTGTTCGCTGATTTCGTGTCTGAAACCATCGCTGCAAAGCATATAAACAGCATTTTGGGCCGTATCGCCGAAGAACATATCCGGATAAACTACATCAGATGCACCTATACATTGAAGAAGGACACTTCTTCTTGGATCTGTTTTTGCTTCTTCTTCGGTAATATTTCCGAGTTCAACTTCCCTTGCAACTACTGTCTGATCCTTCGTGAGCACTTGTACGCTGTCAGTTATCTGATATGCACGTGTATCCCCTACGTTTATAATATAGTATCTTCGATTGGTAATAAGAATTGCTGTGACAGTAGTACCTAAACTGATTCCGCTTTTTTTACCGTAGCTTTTAATTTTCTCATTGAAATCAGTAACAATTTGTACCCAATCATTACGAATATCAGAGTCAGTTATTTCATTTTCAGATAATTCAGGGAGTCTTGTTTCTGCCCATTTACCAAAAGCCTTAACAACTGTAGCACTTGCTACCTCACCTTTTGAAAGACCGCCCATACCATCACAAAGAACAGCAAAGACCATTTTCCCTTGCTTGGTACTGATAAGCTTTGCATTAAAGCTGTCTTGGTTAGTATTTTTTATATTGCCAACATCTGTGCTGGCAGAAATAATATAATTCATACTTAAACACCCTCATTTTCTAAATAGTGAAATTTAGCAGAAAAAACACGGCTATATACAAGCGCACTTCAAACATTTAATAAAGTTTAAACTCAAAGTCCTCATTCGCTAAACGAATTTTATCTCCGTGAACAATTTTTGTTTCCGCATTACTTTGTATCATTGTTCCGTTTACATATGTATGGTTTTTCGAGTTAGTATCAACAATAAAAAATTCACCTTCACGAGAAATAATATTCGCATGACTTCTGCTGACCGCTGTATTATCTGCTACGAAATAGTCCACATACGAACGCTCCTTGCCTATCCGAAAAACCGGCTTGTTGAGTATAATTTTCTCGTTATTCTTTACACGAATCAGATGAGGATTTGCTATCTGCGCTGCCTGGGGAGTTTCATTCAAAACTGTTGTTTCACCAATAGAGCCTCCCCCTAAAACTGTTGTTTCACCAAAACTCATTGCTTTGCTCTTTGGCGAATCGTGGGACTGATACGACGGTTTTTGAGAAACCAGTGGTATAGAAGATTTCTGATAAGAGCTTGATTCCACTTGACGTTGATTTTGAGGAATAACAGCATTTTGCGATTGTGGCACTGTTGCCGAAACAGGTGTGGACTGTCCGGGAATTGCAAAATCTACATTTTGTGTTGGAGCACCTGGAACAGAAAAAGATGTTGAAACAGTTTTTTTAGGTTTCTGTTGACTTTTTGGTGTAGGTGGTTGCTTTCCTGCCTTTTTTGCCGCCTTTTGAGCTTTATATAATTCTGCATTTTCTTTACTATAATGCATTAATAACCCAAACATACTTATCTTTTTTTCATCGTTTACTTGAACTTCATGTTTAGATTGTGCCGAAACATTATATTGCTGCGCAGTTTTATTGACAGGCTTTTGCACTACGGGTATTTCTTGAGCCACCGGAGTTGCTTTTGCTTTTATTGGTTCTGAAACAGTTTTTGGATTTGTCTGTGTTGCATTTTGAACTTTTGGCTGAACCTTTACTGTAGAAGGCTGTGTCGGATGTGTGTAAGGTTGTGTATGCAGAGAATATGAAATATTTTTAGCTGTGCTGCTTGAAGTATTACTTTTTATACTGTCTAGCAAAGTTTTAAAATCAGTAAGAGAAAATACCGGAGTACTATTTAGATAATTAATTATTTTTGCAATATAGTCACAATTTTCAGTCTGATCAAATTGTGTAATGAACATTATATTTTTAAAAAATTTGCAAATATCAACTGAGTTCTTTTCTGTCAATACAGGCAAACAAATCAATATGCTTTCACAAGATGATACATCAGCAAAGATATAATCTAAGTCCAATATAATTGAATTAGTAGCAATCATATAATCTTCTGCTGATAACATAGCATCAACTATACCGCTGAATACACCAACTAAACGTTTTCTGTTTACAGGTCTTGAAAAGAATTGACTAACCGAAATTTTCCCTGATACATTATATTTTATATATTTATTTGCATCCATCTGAGTAAACAGTGTCGAAGCTAAACCAGGAATTTTATTGTTTGTAAGCATACCCAAACTCATAGTATCCAAATTATCATCAGCACTAATTTTATATACCAAATATGTATTAGTTCCTTGATTTTCAAATTCTAACATCTATTTTCGCCCTTTCATTGATTATAATATTTCAAAACGTGATAATAAGATGAACTTTGATCTGACATTATTTTTATATATTTGTCACTATTACTATCTAAATATGCTCTCAACGGTCTATCTGACTGAATGATAATAGCATCAAACTCATACTTATCAATTATTTTTTCAGGATCAAAAATATCATTTGAGTCATCTGTATTCATAAGAAATAATAAATCCACAGCATCATTCAAGATATTTTTCGCATATAGATCTTCTCTTGCGTCAACAAAAACTTCAATATTGTTATATATTAATGTTTCGCCGTAATTGTAGTCATTGAATATTCTGCTGACATTATCTGTTTTAATTAATTCCGTATATGATGTATCAAGAACTTTTTTTATGATTTGATTAGATGATGCTTTTGGTATCACAGAAAACACTGAATATGCACTTAAGCATAATATAAAAATAAAAGTTAATGAAGCACCGAATTTTTTTATTTTTATTTGAATTTTCGGATAATATTTAAAAACAAAACTTGAAAATACAATATATGCTAAGAACGCAAACCTGATGCTCCTAAAGAACATATATATAAATAGCAAGAATAAAATTAAGTCAATCAAAAGGATTTTCTTTTTCCCTAATGCCATAAATAAAAAAGAGAAAAGAAATGGCAGAAAATATATTATCAGCTGTCCAATTATTTTTATATCAGGAGAAACCCATTCTGATATCATTGCCTGCATATATCCATCGTTTATATTTTCATATGGATAAAAAAAGACATATCCACCATATGGATTTACAAATATCGCCAAACCTGACAATATAAATACAATAGAAAGTATTATCAAATACTTTTTCTTTTTGCGAGGATTAACTACTCTGTTACCCATAAATGGTCTAATGGTACTTATCAAAAAAAACAGACAAATCAAATATGACAAAACAGATGTACCGCCATGAAGATTACTCCAAAAAACTGCGATTATAGGTACCCAGAAAATTGTTTTTGCATTTGGATTTTTATAAAAGCTATAAAGTATTTTAATCTCCAAATATAATAATATGCCGCTAAATATCTGTGGTCTTCCATACATAAAGCAGGGAAAACAAACAGCGGCCATACAGAGAAAAAGCAGTGAAAAAAGGATACGATTTTTTATATATTTATAATTGTGAATTATAATTAATGCCAATAATAAGCAGGCTAATAATACACACAAAAAATATATGCCAACTTCGCCGAAAAATTTGAATATCAAGTAAAATATAACATCAGATAGCCATTCCTGAGAACACCATGAAATATTATTTTCCATTCCATACCATGAAAAAATATCCTCATAAGGCAAAGCTTTATTAGTACATATCCATTCGCCAACCTTGATATGCCACCAAAAATCATTACCGGATAATTTTCCGTTATATACTATTAATATAACAAAAAGTGGAATGAGTAATAGAGATACACAAGCAAGAAATTTTATTTTATTTGATAATTTATTATCCATGATTATATTTATACAGTTTAATCATATACCAGCTGTCACTATCATCAGACACATATGCACAACCGGCAGAATTAAAATCATTAGCTGCAGTGAAAGTGTAATCAATTACAATTTCATTATTTTCATTAATATATCCCCACTTATCATTCTTGCATACTGTTGCCAGACCGCTTGAAAAAGACCTGGCACCATCATATTCAGGTTCAATAATAACATCACCATTCTCGTCACAAAAGCCCCACAGATCGGCTTTTTTGAATGCTATCATATTATCTGCGCCTAAATATGCAATTTCTTCAAAATCAGTCTTTTTTATTATTTCAGCTTTTTCATTGAGAATATAGTAAATACCGTCTTTAACAGCAATTACTCTATTGTTTTTGCAAGCAACATCATTATCATCCATCAAAATATCACTATATGTATCTGAAATTTCTTTTCCGGATTTGTCAATCAAAATCCAACTGCCATCTTTTTTTACTGCCGCAATTCCACAATTAAAAGTACCCGCATATTCATAATCTCCAAATAGTTTTTCGAAAGAAGTATTATAATACGCATATGTGCCTTTATTGCCCACAACATAAATATCGTCAACTATTTGCCCCAAATAGTCATAGCTTTTATCTGTATCGAAAACAAATTTTTTACCGTTATCAGTATTTACATAATACAACTGGCCCTCTTGATTTCTTACTGATGCCATTTCACTCGAAAATCCTCCTGCATAATCATACTGACATCCTATTTGAACAGAGCCTGTACGATTCGTATAACCCCAATATCCTTTACTGTTGCACACAGCATAATAACCGTTAAAAATTGATTTTACATCAGTATATCTCTTACCGTTTGTGTAATATACAAACTCATTATTCTGATAAATTTCGTCTATTGTAGCAGAATATATTTTTTTATTTTGAGTTTCTTCATAAATCTGAAACAAATTTGTATAATCATTATTCGTTTCATATATAGTCATAAGAAGATCATAAGACTTACTGTTTCCGGGAAAATCTGCCGACATTCTTTCTGCTATGCTTTCAGCATCACTATAATCATTCTGATCAATATAAAATTCTGCATATTCTTCATACACATCTATACTTTTTTTAATTTTCAAAGCTGCTTCATAATAATCAGCAGCATCAACAATTCCAACTTTAGCGCAATATCTGGCTTTCTGAAGATTTTTGTTATATTGTTCCATTTGCTTTAAGTTTTCAGAAAACAATTGATAAACTGAAAGTACTGAGATAGCTATTAATACTACAGGGACAAGCATTTTATAATTTTTCATAGTAACACTCCCAATTCCCGACTAAAATCCAAACAGGCAAATCGATATATATGTACCTAAAAGTAAAGAAGGTGCAAAAGGAATAATATCCTTTTTATGCTTTTTTCTTGCAATCAGTGCAATTAAACAGTATATAAATGATATTAGTAGCGAAGCAAACACAGCACAAACTATTCCAGAAGCTCCCAGAAACAGTGCCATTATCGATATAAGCTTTACGTCACCCATTCCTACACTACCTTTTATGATTAATGAGCACAAAAAGCCTAAAATAAAAATTACTACAGCTGAAATCAGTTCGCTTGCTCCATACTGTAAAGCATTGCTAATATTGAACACTAACTCGAAAACAAACAACAATATTCTTAAACACAAGGCGCCTAAAAGCAATTTATTAGAAATTATGTGTTTATTCCAGTCTGAATAAGCCGCCGGGCACAGAACAGCGAGAATGGAAATCAGTTTTATATTGTCCAGCAAAGTATTTTCATAATAGACATAAAGAAACACCACGCATAGCAATAGCATAAAACAAACTAATAAAAACATTATTATGTTTTCTTTGCAATTAGGTATAAAAATCTTAATTCTGCTAATAGTGCCTTCACATTTATTAGCAGATGATTGAACAATAAAACATATAACGAAACAATATATAATTGTTAAAATTATCAGTATTAATAAATCCATTTAAACACCCTTGCTTATGCTTTTTCTGCTATGTAAAGTCCTGTACTTTCATTATATCTGAATGTATACCCCTTTTGTTTCAGATATTTGACTTGTTGCCTAAAATATACATCAGTTGCATTTTCCGGATTTGATGAGCATACAATTCTTGAACCATTATTCAAGCGATCATCAATATACGCCTTATAAACCTGAGATACGCCGTCGCTGCCAATATTTTCCTTTATTTGCGAATACATAGCAGAATCTACAATCATATATGAACCGGAATAATATTGTGCATCTGCCTTATCGCTTTCAGTTGTAATACCGATAAAAGCCTCCGCAGAATCAGGACTTATAATAAAATCATTAACATATTCTTCTGCAGTCTTCTTAGGTGTTGTTGGCTCTGTGCTCTCGGTGGTTTCATCTGTATTATCTTCTGTATCCTCGTCTAAAGAATCAGAGTTGTCAGACTTTCCGCTTATTGGAACCCACCCACGTGTGGTTGCACATTGTGTAAAGCTTAATGTAATATCGTTGTCAAGTAATTTTATTACCTTAAGTCTATAATGTACAATTACCATAATATCAGTCGAACCATTAAGGAACAGGACTGAATCACTAAAATCAAGTCCATCAATATATGAATTACCCTTGGGCATTATACCAAGCTTTTTCAAAAATTCATTACAATTTTGTTTTGTTTCTGCACTTGTAGAGCAATTTTCAGTTACCAGATGTTTTTGACAAAGGAGTTTTGCAAAAGGACCTGCAATGACCTTGGATTTAACCTCCTCAATAGCTTCGTTGCCTGCAAGAGCAGCTACGCTTAGAGCAAAAGACTGTGGATCTTCCATAATTGAATCAATGTTTGACTGAATTGAATCGACACTGGAATCTATATCATTTATATTTCCTTGGATACCTTCAAATGAGTCGCCTATATTATCAATAGTAATACCTGTTGCTGTGTCACTTATCCCTTCAACTGAATTAAAGACTGAAACCACACCGTCAAGAGTTTCATCTATAGTTTTTTTGGCATCTTCACCCTCAGAATACAAATCGCCTTGTTTTTCTCTTAATCCAGTAAGGTTATAAAGATAAGAATATTCTGAAATTTCCTTAGCTGTTGTATTGACTGCAACGCCGATTTTGGCTTGAGCATAACATATATTAATAACAGTCAGGATTGTTACTATTAAAAACATAAATGCTGTAAGGGAAATTGTTGCTTCGACAACAATAGCACCTTGTTCATTTAGTACAACATTTTTTATTTTATTAGGCATTACATTCACCCACCGGACGTTTAAAATTTGTTTTAATAAATATTTCTATTCCGCAACAAAGGTAATATTATTATTCTTTGCATACTGTTCGGCATATGAGCCTGCAGGCGCATAAATTGTTAAATTATCAGAATCTTCAAAAACATTGCATTCTTCATTATCTTCCGGAACACCTATGAATGTTACGGAATCAGTCATATGTATTTCTTTAAGGGCTGTGCATCCAGAGAAAGCAAAACCTATTGTTGTAACACTGTCGGGAATTGTAATTTCTTCGAGTGAGGTACAATTCTGAAAAGCGTAATGAGAAATCTCAACTAATGATTCTGAAAGTACAACCTGTTTTAGCTTCGTATCACCACGACAAAGAGCTTTACCAATTATTTGTGTATTTCTGCCCATTGTCAGCTTTTCAAGATTTGTACAAAATTCAAAAGCTTCACTGCTTATCTCTGATATAGTATCCGGAATATTTATCTCAACAACATTCTCGTTACCTCTTAAAAAATATCCTCTTATTTCAATAACCCTTTTACCGTCAACAGAATCGGGAACGTTTATAATGTTGGCTTCACCGTCGTAAGCTACTATCTCCATATTTCCGTCACCCAATATATTTGAAGAAAATTCCTCGTCCTTTGATTCTGTCAGCTTTGTTTCCGGACTATCTTCAGAAGACGATACAACTGAAGTTACTTCAATATTATCTGAGGAATCACTTTCCGTTGAATTAGCGCAACCGCCATATGCTACCGCCGTAGTAATAATAGCTAATATTAAGAATATTGATTTTATTTTATTAGATTTTTTCATAATTTCCTCTCCTAAAACATTTTACATTAAACATAAGTTAAAAAATATAAGTTTAAAATACACAAACACTTATTAATTATATCCTCTTACAATAGAATATTCCCATGTCCACCAGGATACAGACGAGGATTTATTAAACTTGTCATCCTGAAGCAACGGTAACGAAAGCAGTAAAGGTTGAACCTGCACTTTTGTTTTGAGGCAATAATAGGTGTTTGCTTCAGACATTTTGAAAATTTCATCGCCACTGTTTGAATAGCCTTTCGCCACACCAACATTTCGACCTATCACATCTCCTATTCTTGTCATAATCTCATTTTCCTTATTTGTATTTATAAGATCAATAAATAAAAATATCGAAAGATAATCGCTGTACTGAAAATAAGATAGACTATTAAGCTCGGACGCAGGTGTTCCTGTCCCCGATTCTGCGGTTGCTGTATTATTAACGAGATTTGTCAGGCAATCAACACTAAAGGTAAATTTTAAATCATCTTTACCTTTCACAAGCTTGACCTTCATACCTGCCTTAAGCTCATTAAGGTCAGATGCCGCTTCGGCAGCAGTAAGAGCAAGTACAGTTACGGTTTTCACAAGAAAAGCCGGAATAAAAGGACATGCCGTATTTATCAATCCAGCAAAACTATCTAATTCGCTTCCTGTATTAAGATCCCAATGATAAGAAAACTGGGGCCCAAGGTCAAACGCATATCTAATCATAAAAATTTTTGCAAATACTGCTGATTTATTCGCTTCATTATTTTTACCATTCAAAATATACTCGATTTCATTTCCGAATGAATAGTTATTTTCAAGGTTTATCATATGATTAGTCAAAGTCTTATTGTCGGTAAATGTTGGTTCTTCATTTTTCCAAGCCTCAGCATATGTACAGCCAAGTGATGAAGTTTTACTTCCTAAATTTTTGACAGTATTAATGTTATCAAGTCCGCTTACTTCATCTTTAAGAGCCAGATTATAAATACCCTCTTTATTATAGGTGTGGTAACTGAACATATTCATCGCATAATCAAGCACATATAAATCATCACGTGCTTTTGTCGGATTAGAAATCACATCGCCGATTCCGTTAAACAAACCTGTTATATTTTCTGATATGTTTGATATTTTTTTAGAAATCGACTCTTTTTCATCACTGTCTGAGCCGATTTCATTATCACTTAATTCATCATCATCACTTGCAGGCGTGTCATCGTCATCATCGTTAAGATCTTTTACATCTTCATATAAATCTTTCTCAGTGGATGAGCTTTGCTCATTAACAAACTTAATCTGGAGATAATCATACAAAGCTGGCTTTGGATTATGCTCCAAGTCAGGATTGTTATTATTATCAACCTTAATCGAATTCAATGAATTAGAAGAAAACTTAAATGAATTATTTGCATTTGTTTCAAGTGTATTTTTGTTAATGACAATATCATTTGAATTAATACCTGAGTTATTTTTAAATGTATTGTAAGAATTTATATCCTTTACTTTTTTTCCGTTGTATTTATAGCTGTCTATCAAATCAAGCATATTTTGTAAAAGAGTTTCTATGTTATTCAACCTTGAAATCATAGCATTTATAGATTCTTCAGTTACTTTTTCACGGAATTCTCGAGTTTCTGCACTCTCCTTTGCTTCTTTTGATGAATTTGCTACATCGCTCTCGGTAGTATCAAAAACACTATTACCAAGTGCACTTTCCCAATTACTATAGCAAGAATTTGTATTATCGGTTAACTCTTTTTTTGCATCTACTAAATATTTATTTGCATCAGTAACCAGTTGCTTAGCATCCTTGATTTTCTGATAATTATCTTTTAAGCTTTGAGAAGTATCCTGCAAATACTGATTTACAGAATCAGTGCTTATATTATTTTGAAAGTTGTTGTCATAAACTCTGTTAATGAGATTTCTGAACGGTTCTATGTATGCATCAACAACGTATAAGCTGGATCTTTTATCGTAATTGTTATCCGAATCACTCCGATTGGGATTTTCAGCATATTTTTTATACTCTGAAATCATAGCGTCGTACTCATCCGATGTTTTTCCAGAAAGTTGCTGAGCCTTGTAAGCTCTTGCAACATAGTAATTCATATTGTTTGCTTTTTGTCCAAAATCATTTAGTACACTTTTATTTGATTCATTTGATAAAGCGACATACCACTGAATCGGATAAACATCAGATTTTAATTTATAGCTGTTTACGCCGGTTTCGGAAGTAGGACTCTTTTGACTATATTGAACTATATAGGTATTATACAGGGTTAAAACCTTATTATATGTTGACTCAAATTTATCAATATAGTTCTGTGCATCCGTAACATATTTATCGAAATTTCTCTTAGCTTCATCTTCATCCATTTTTTTAATCTGTTTTTCAGAATTCAGCTTTGTCTTAAATGCGTTGATTTCAGTAGGAGTACTGAGTATATATCCTATTCCTTGAGTATTATATAAATCCTTAAACATCTTTATATGTTGTGTTTTATAATTTTCCTCAAGATTTGAAAGCTCGGTTTTCAAATTATTAACAAAAGTTTCATTCATTCCGCTGTTCTGCTGATAATTCTTCATCTTTTGATATGCTTCATACAAATTTTCGAGTACCTTGTTTTCAGACTCATAATAGCTGTTCATCGTATCTGTGACTTCAGCTTCATCATCTACAATATCTACTTTATCTTTAACGCTTGTCATCCTGCTCATAAAATTTTGAGCAATATTGACAGGGCCTCTGTACTTCATAAAATTTACAATCTGATTTTTTAACACCTCAGGATTGCCAAGATTACCGTTATCAACCGCAGTTATAGAAGCATCTTCTGAAACACTGATTTTGAGTAAATCCGAATACTCATCACCCATTTCCTCATCAATCAGATCTGTAAGAATTGCACCGTAACGACTTGCATCGGTGGTTTCAACGCCGGCTGATACAAGACAGGACTCAAAATATTTATTAAGATTATCTGAAACATCATTTGCATCTTTTGCAGTGGCAAATAATCCATAAAGATCATTAAGTTCTTTATCAAATTGAGAAAGCTGTGAATTGAGAGCTAAATCACCTGCTGACTCAGTAACAGACTTGCCTAAAAACATACGGCTTACATCCACAAAAATGCTCGTAACTATTAATGTCGGTACTAATATCATTACTAAAAACACAGATACTGCACCTTTGTTTGATGCAAACACTTTCATTTCATTCTCTCCTTATATTACTTACTACTTAAGATTTTTTATTGAATCTTTATTAAACAACTTTGAAATTTCTTCTTTTGCTTTCTGGACTGTTTCACTTTGTTGCATATAATCTATTACCATATCAATATTTCTGATAAATTCCGGAGCATCGCTTACAGGCACTTCAGCATGTGAAGTAAATGAGTATATATCTATTTCATTACTGAACAAGAATTTCCAAGGTAATGAAATTTTATATGTAGCCGTAATTGACAAACTATAGTTTACTAAATTATTGTTGAATTTAACATTTATATCATTACTGTTAAGTTGTGGTTCCATTCCTTTAAAAAAAGTATTAAAGCTATTTTCATTGTTCAGAATTAAATTAACTCCTGAATTTTTGCTTTCCTCAATACTACCGTTGCCGAATGTGACATCTGAATTGAAAATATATCTGTACGGCTCATTTTTTAAGGAACCTGTACTGTCTGGAACCTTATTGCCGCTATTAATAATTGTTTCAAGATTTGGATCTGCGCACTTTGCCGCAGTTCTAATTGCTACCTCGGTGACAAGATTGTCAGTATATGCTTTTGCGAAATACATATTTCCCATAAAGAACAGAAAGAATATAACAAAAAACATTATCGGAAATACAAAAGTAGCCTCCACAATTACCATAGCACCGCTTTCATCCAATAAAATATCTTTTATCCTTCTTCTCATATTAATCCTCCCGTTCCTTATAGATAACCGTTTTGCACCGGACAAACAATATATACTATTTGTCCGGTGCTAAAAGCTTAGTTAGTTATAGCATTATTCGCTGTGTTATTGATAGTGCCAAATAAAGTATTTAGCAGATTTTCTATTGCACCTCTAAAGAAAATAGCAAGCAATACGGCAATACCGATAAGTACTACAATAGCAACTATATTGACTTCTCCTTTTTCGCTTTTGAGCTTATCAGCCAATAACATCTTCGCAACCAATGCTTTACAATATAATTTTGTAATCATTCTGCACACCTCCTAATTAATTATTTAATTTATGTATATATAAGTTTATACACCTAAATTAGCAAATATTGGAATTATTACCATGATGAGAATACCTATAAACATAATCACTATAGGCAGCATCAGCTTATTAGCTGCAATTTCTCCCTGACGCTTTACATTTTGCTTTTTTATCATCCACAATTCTTTACTTTGCTTTTGCAGCTCTATTGAAAGCTCTGCATTACCCTTTGACAGACCTTGCGTAACAGTAGAAGTAAATTTTTTAATTTCAGGGATTATACATCTAAGTCCAAAAAGTCGTAAAGCTTCTGATTCGGAAACACCATTGTCCATATCCAGACAAACCGTTTTCATTTCGTCATACATCACACCTTCACCGCTTTCTGCTACTTGTCGCCAGGCTTCGTGCAAAATCATACCGGCATTTGTAAGCAACGCCAGTTTAGATACAACATTCGCAAATTCAGAAAGCAATTCTTCACTTCTTGAAAGTATCTTTCTTTGTGTTGTCTTCATACAATAGTAAAATAGGACAGCTGCCATCATCAACATAATTAACACTACTGATAATTCTCCACCTGACAACCCATACAGTGAAAATCCGAAAACTAACAATGTTAACGCAATTGAAACGCTTTGAGCATAAATGACCTTTAGATAGTAGGTTGCATATTTTGAACCGCCATAAAGGATTTCTATCTGTGATCTGAGTTTGATATCTCTCTTGGATTTATAGTTGTACTTTATTAAATCCATAAAACAGAAACCTATCCCATAAATCTCTTTGAAAAAGAAATCCTTTCCATCAAGAGGCTCAATTAAATCTTTATATTTGTTGCCCTTAAAAAACAAAAACAACCATAAGGCAAGTAATAGAAAGTTAATTATCTCTATTACGATATCAAATACAGAAAACATCAATTTCACCTCAAACCTTTATATCCAATACTTTACGCGCAACAAAATAGGAAACAATAAACATAATAATACCAATCGTTGTCGCCGCTATTCCAGCAGGAGTGACAAAATTTGCAGCAAAATCAGTACTCAACATTTTTATTATACCGACGAGCAATATAGGCATAGCAATCATCATTTTTTGCTCCATCTTGCTTCCTGATACAGTTGTTTCAATTTCCTCATTTATTTCAAGCTTATCTCCAAGTATTTCATTTGTATTCTTAATAATTTCTTTAAAATTTCCGCCTTTTCGATATGTAATCCTGAACACATCTGAAAAATCCTTTATATCTTCTATACCACTTCGTATGCCAAAATCATAGATTAAATCTTCAATACTGTTATTATTTTCAACGCCCAAAATAATAATATCCAATTCATTTAGTATGTAAGCATCTTCTTCATACTGAACTCGCATATCTTGACGAACTGAAATAAATGAATCAATTACGTTTGAACCTGTACCTAATGCTGTTGTCAATCCGGAAAGCATATCTCTGAACTGAGATGTAAGTTGTTTTCTTCGCTTTTCAATTATTTGTTTTGTCCTGATAGGAATAAACATTTTTGCTGTTATTAAACCAACAATACCCGGAATTAAAATGTCTAACACATATGTTACAGTAGTTGGATCACCGTATTCATCTTTGCCTATTCCACCATAAAACAAATATCCAACAGCAGCGCCTACTGCAAAAGCAAGCAATGAATAGATGATTTTTTCTGAATTTTTCATATAATAAACTTTATAGTTAAGTGCGGGAGTATTTATTTTTGACATATAGTATTGAGGTTCAGGAGGAGTTTTATCTTTTTTTTTGAATAAACCCATATTTATCACTTATCCTTTATATTTTTATCTTTGTTCCGGCAAGTAACAGTTTGAAATCATTTTTCATTGGATTTTTTGTTCTCTTTAATCTACCAGATACCTTCTCAAGCGTACTATTTTCATCCTCTTCAAATACATATAGAGGATTCAAAACAATATTTCCGTTTTCATATCCAACCACTTCCGTAATTTCCATTGTTTTTCGAGATTTATCACGCAGTCTGGAAAGATGGATTATTATATCAACAGCCGAGGCTATTTGTTGCCTGATTGCTTCAAGCGGCAGACCGGCAGCACCTTGCAGAACCATTGTTTCAAGACGGCTGAGCATATCCTGAGTTGAGTTAGCGTGACCGGTAGAAAGTGAGCCATCATGACCGGTATTCATAGCCTGCAGCATATCCAGTGCCTCTCCTCCACGAACCTCTCCGACAACAATTCTTTCGGGTCTCATACGAAGCGATGATTTGATTAAATCACGAATTGTTATCTGACCTGCACCGGAAGCATTTGCATTTCTGGTTTCCAAACTCACCAAGTTATCTATTCCGGTTATCTGCAGTTCGGCTGAATCTTCAATTGTAATTACACGCTCATCCTTCGGTATGTAATTTGATAAGGCATTAAGAAAGGTAGTCTTTCCTGAACCTGTACCTCCACTGATGAAAATGTTATATTTTGCTTTTACAAGAAGTTCCAATTTGTCAGCTATTTCCTGCGTAATCGAACCATATGCTATTAATTTTTCTATAGTCATCGGGGTTTTGGAAAACTTTCGTATTGTCATAGTTGGACCGCATAATGCTATTGGCGGTAACACAACATTCACACGAGAACCATCTGGAAGTCTTGTATCGCAAATCGGATTAGCCTGATTAACTTCACGACCTGCCAATCCAACTATTCTTTGGATTACATCTTCAAGCCGTCTCTGACTCTCAAACTTTTTTTCCAGCTTATACAAATGACCGTTTTGCTCAATAAAGATATTATCAGGACCATTAATCATAACTTCTGTTATCGAATCATCTGAAATAATGGAGTCCAAAAGTCCAAATCCGCGAATTGAGCTATACACCTGTTGAACAATAGAAACTCTCTGATCAATAGAACAATACAAATTGCCTATTTTTTGAGTGACAATTTCTTCAACTCTTTCTTCAAGTTCTTCATCGCTGATTTTACTTAGAGGTAAATTTTCGGTAACATATTTCTTTATTTCAGCTACTAAATTTTGCTCTTGTTCTGAATTCACTCGTTTTCCCCACCAAACTCATATAAATATCAAACACTTGCAATATCATCAAATACAGACAAATTAGAAAGTTGGCTTAAAACCTGCCGTGTTGTTGCATGCTCATATCTTGGAGCTCCGCCAATACTTTTAAGTTCAATATCATCCAGAGCTCTGCTGCTTTTATTACTAAATTTGTTATACATAAGAACCATACGATTAGCTATTGATGAATCCGATTCCTGTTCCTTTGTTACAATAGCATTGTATCCCCTGAATATTTTTAAATTGGAAATTTCAGAGCCATCACCAACTACAATAATAGAATTAATTTTACGATAGATATCAAGATACCCTTTGTCAAGTTCAAACTCCATATCAAGCACAATATAGTCATAAGAACCTGTCAATTTAAGTTCAGAAATCAGATGAAGAATATCATCTGCACTAAGTTCAAGCATATCAAGGGCAACCTTAGTCTGTGAATAAAAATAAACACCACTATTGTCCTGTTTTACGCTACTTTCTAATTTCAAGGAGAGATTTGCTTTTTTGCTTTTCAGCGCAAATATAATATCACTCATATCAAACTGTCCTTCAGCAGAAAAGAAACTATCTGAAGAACCATATTTTTCAAGGTTCAAATAAAGTGTTTTTTTACCTTGTCCGGCAAAATGCAAAGCACAGGCTGCCGCCATTGTTGAGCTTCCTGTTCCTCCGCATGGAGAAGTAAATGCAACAAGCTTACAACTATCATCAGAGATTTTTAGTCCGGTAATATTTCCTGCATTTTCAGAATATATACTAAGTATTTGCTTGTAAATCAAATCGGCTTTCTGGAATTTACAAATCGTTCTCTGATTGTTAAGCATATCAATATCAGGAGAATCCACAAAGTAAGCAAATCCGCATCTTTTTGGCAGTTTTACAACATCTACATCAAAGGCATCATTTGCAATTAGAACATCAATCTTTACTTCGCTCAACGTCTGTATTGCAACAGATAGATCAGTAAATGAATAAACTTCAAACTTATCTGCATATTTGACTTCAAATACGGTCACAATTCTATTAAGATAACTCTTATCTTTATCCAATATTGCTAATTTAATTTTCATAATTACTACTCCGACATCAAGTGTGTTTTATACTAATTCGCTAGTTTCTAAATTAACTCCAAGCAAAATAAATTCACTTATTACAAAAGGAAGCATTAGTGTACCTATATATGCAACTCCTACTCAAATTAATGAAAACAAATTAACAGAATAAATAGGAAAACTTTGCCTCCATTTACCGCTTTTAGCAATGAACGCAACACATATAGAAAATGTTGTTACAAAATTGCGTAGAACTATAGGTTCTAAAAACACTAAATAGCGTAATAAGAGACTATTTATTCATATTAATTACAATTAATTATAATATTTTTCTTGCTTTATGTCAATACAAAATCCGTCATTTAAGTTGCTTTTTGTTGAAAAATAATGAAAATGTTTTAATAAACGATAGCCTATCAGAATAATACATTTTTTATTATGGTCAAAAATGGTGTCATAAAAATATACTTTGGAGGGAGCATTACAAATGTCAAGACGAGGAGATAATATTCATAAACGAAAAGATGGACGATGGGAAGGCAGATATAAATCCGGAATAAAAGATGATGGTACATCTGCGTATCGTTCTGTATATGGTAAAACGTATACAGAATGTAAAAATAAATTAGAAGAATACGCCTCAAAAACTTCAATACCAAAACCAAAGTACAAAGAGTATAGGTTTTCTGAGGTGGTATACAAATGGTTAAATACAAATAGGATCAGATTAAAAGGTTCAACAGTAAGAAAATATCAGTACATGATTGAATCGCATTTAATTCCTAAACTTGGAAGTAGACGTATATCTACGATTACTTCTGCTGTTGTAAATGAATTCCTTGATAATAAACTAAAAGAGGGGCAATTAAATGGAACCGGCAGTCTTTCTGCCAGTTATGTGAAGACAATGGCTATAATTATAGAGGCTTCTTTAAAATACGCTATTGTTGAAGGTATGTGCTCTCCATTAAAAAGTCCTATTCATAAGCCAAGCGTTCCGAAGAAAGAATTACAAGTATTAACCCAGGATGACCAGGCGAATTTTGAAAAGCTACTTAAAGCAGAGCAAAATGAGATTTCATTAGGAACGATTATAGCATTGCACACTGGTATGAGAATCGGTGAAGTATGCGCACTAATGTGGGATGACATAGATCTTAAAAACGACATAATACATGTCCGTCATACAATTGCAAGAGTAAACTCGACGGAAGGATGTCATAAAACAAAGCTAATAATTGACACTCCAAAAACTGTATCATCAAAACGTGATATACCAATATCTTCCTTATTGAAACCAATTCTAACTGTAGCAAGGGAACACGCAAAATCAACGTATGTGGTATCACAGAATAATTCTTTTGTAGGAACCCGAACCTTTGATTACAGATACAAACAGATGCTGAAACGCAATAACATCTGTAATTTTAACTTTCATACAATCAGGCATACATTTGCAACAAGATGTATCGAGGCAGGAGTAGATGTTAAAACATTAAGTGAAATATTGGGGCATGCCAATGTATCCACTACTCTTAATATCTATGTCCATCCATCAATGGAAATTAAGAGAAATCAAATTGAAAAACTTTGCTCATAAATATAACAATCGTGGTCAAAATTGTGGTCAACTTTGCAGAAACTTCCCATAAATCAGAGGTTTCTGCTTTTTCTTGTCCAGAACCTATAGTTCTACGCAAAATTTACGCCCATTTTCCTTTTTGGAGAGTGGGTTTTATTTTTTACTCGACTATTAATTAACCTAAACTTTCCCATACACAACTGCATCATAAGCAACGCCAAAATTTTTATAAGAGCAGTTAATTATGTAATCGCTATTATCAATCATCCACTTATTTCTATTTGCTATTGCTACTTTGTAATAATTTCCTATTTATTCATCCAGCAACAAGCATCGTCATAAATAATGTAGTATTCCGTATTTGAATTTAATACAATTGAAAAGTACAGTATTTATAAAAACAGTTTTATTTTTGGATGTATTCTTTTTAACGAACGCACTACGGAGGAAAACTTTTCATCGGTTTCTCCATACCACCAGTAAGGAATATTCCAACCCCACACTCCTTTATTTATCTTGTGAGTATCACATATAGTTCTAATTCAATTCCTAAGCATAGTTCTCTATAACCAAATATGCAACAAGTATTTCTCGTTAACCTCGCCATCTTACAATAAATAATATCCATATCATCAATATTATACCGATATTTTCGGTGTATTTTAAGTATTTTCGGTATTTATATCGTGATTAACACCGATTAGATTTGTATAGAATATGTGATATGAGGTAATTCTCCAATGAATGAACAATTTATTCGAGATAGAATTTCTATTTTAAGAACTAAGAAAGGTATATCGGAATATAAAATGAGCTTAGATATGGGACACAGTAAAAGTTATATTCAGAGTATATCTTCCGGTAAAGCACTACCTTCTATGAGCGAATTTCTTTACATCTGCGAATATCTTGGAGTAACTACAAGGGAATTTTTCGATGAAGAAATTGCCGAACCTTCAATGGCAAATGAATTATTTGAGTTAACAAAGAAAATGGCAGCGGAAGATATCTCTTTGTTGATTAATATGGCAAAGCGATTAAACTCCAAATAAAATGAACGCAGTCTGATGCTGCGTTCATTTTTCATAATTCAAAATATTCTATACAACGTTTTAATGGATGACTTTTACAAATACGAATAACAGTATATGCAATCAGAATTATAAATAATATCATCCAAAGAATTACTGTATTGGGGCAAAAATTCAGCATCTGCGAAATATCTTCATTTTCTATCGGTTTCGAAAATGAAAATAACGCACATCCTAATACAGATATGATAAATGAAACGCAACATATTATATTTATTATCAATCCTATATACCAAAGCCAAAATCTTTTTGAGTTTATTGTAACAGAAAGAATAAAAGGAAGTATTACTCCTCCTGCACCAATCATCACATTGCTTGCTATACTAATTTTACCAACATCAAATAAAACATTTGGTATTGGAAACAAATTGAACTCAACTAAATCTGCACCAACAATTATCGCAATAAACATGTGACCAAATTCATGTAATGCGGGATAAATTATTATCGCAACAAATAAACCCAATACAATCATAATGATAAGATTTATTATATTTTTCATTCATTCCACCTCTACTTTATTATTACTAAATATTACTTCTCTACCCAATTTGAAAGGTATCTATTATAGTCTTTGATATGTGGATTATATTATTAATTTTAAAATTCATCTTTGATTTTAAATAACAAACTACTTTTTCCACCTTCGGTGCGATATCTCTGTTCAGTGTAAATAAGACTGGCTTTTTTTAAATCCTTAATAGCTCTTCTTACTGTGGCAGGCGACAGCTTTATGTCGCCTGCTATTGTTTTTACTGAGGGCCAGCATTCGCCATTTTTGTTTGCTCGGTCATATAGGTAGGTATAAACAGCTACAGCTCTGTGTGGTAAGTCCATTTGATAGAGAAAAGTTAATCTACTCATTGTCCAGCACCTCCTGTGGTGGTCTTTCGGTTCTTATGACTACTTTTCTTTGCTTGTCTGCGTTCTGTTCAACGCTTGAATTTTCGGGTTCTTCTGTTGGCTCATCTTGCTGTTCAGAATTAAAAGAATCTTGGCTGTCGTTCTGCTCTGCATTAGGAGAGGTTTTTAAGTTTTCATTTTTCTTCTTTTTCTCACCGTTTGCTTCATCAAAATCCGAGTCAGTTACAGGACTGTATGCTTGAATTATGTTGTTGAACAACTCCGAACGATTGGCATAGTGGACTTCACGGTTTCCGTTCTCCTTGACCTCATACTTTTCTTCAAATTTAATACCCCATTTGAAGAACAATTTAAGTTTTACTTTCATCGGATAAAAGCCAGTTTTCATAACAACAAATGTGCCTTTCGGAAGTGACTTCAACTCATCGGGAGTCATCAAAGGTCGTTCAATCATCTGCAATGATTGGGACGGATCATTTTTGCTCCTGCTGACGGAGCCTGACATAACAGTTCTTGAACCGAGAGCTTTTGACAGCACTTCCGCACTTGTGCTGTTGGGAGCAAAGCCGCCGAATATTGTCAGCTGTGTGTTGTCTATGATAACATCAGCACCCTCTTTGCCGTAATTCTTCTCCAACTGTGCAAAGGATTGAATGATTGGTACTATCTGCAACCGTCTTGAACGGGATGCGGAGAACATCATCTCTGCCGAATCAATCTTCGGCAAGGTTCCGAACTCGTCGCAGAAGAACACACAGCGTTTTTCCAGTGCACCGCCGTTTTCATCCGCAACTGACAGTATTTCACGATAAAGCTGTTGGATAATGAGTGAAACCATAAAGAATGTCGTTGGATTTTCCTCCGGCATTACAATGAAGATTGCACACTTTTGATTACAGAATTTTTCAGCGTCAATCTCTGTATCAAAACACAAAAGTTGTTCAAGTTCGGAGTCAAGAAATGCATTCAGCCTTGAAAGTGCCGTACTCATAACGCTCGACATACTCTGCTCGGCTGTGTTCAGCGCCGCCCCTGCAAACCATTTTGCTTTGTGGTCGTCGGGAAGATAGTCCATTAATAGCTGAAACTGATTTTTACCTTTCTTGTTGGTCGGAGCAAGCAACTCCTGAATGATTTTGAATACCGAAACTATGTGTCGTTCTTCGTGTTCGCAGAATTCCGAAACAAGCAGAATAGTTGCTGTTAAAAGTCCCTCTGCCGCATCATAAAAGTAAGCGTTCTGTCCGAATGAAGCCGAGTCCATACCTGAAAGAATAATCGTTTTTGAAATGATTTTTGCGTATTTTTCGGCTCTTGCCTTGTAAACAAGCTGTTCGGATTCGGCTTTGTATAAGTCTATATATTTGTTTACGAGGTGCAGAAGATTGTTACCATGGGAGCGTGTGGGATTACGCAAATCTATGACTGAAATTTTGTAGCCGTAATACTTTTCTGCAATCGTTCCGTAGTTGCGAACAATATCGCCTTTGGTGTCGGTTGATAAAAATGACATACCCGTTGCACAGGCATATTCAATACAAGGATAAAGCCAATATGCGGTCTTGCCGACACCTGCCGCACCAATCATCAGAGCATGAACATCTCCTGTATCAACCATTGCGGTTGTTCCTTTTCTACTGTTCTTGCAACCGACAACTATTCCTTGTTCAGTTGGTCTGCTTTCAGGATTATTTCTCCACTCGTTAGGCTGAAAATCAATTTGCATATATGTTCTCTTGATTTCCTTTTTGGTCGCCCAACGAGCAGTTCCGTGCTGACCTTGTCCGACAGTTTTGTTTTTTATTTGGTTAAGAGAATAGTTATTACCAACTGTTGTAATAATCACAAACAAAGCCAACATTGAACCTGTTACAATTATCAAAGTTACAATACCTGATGGCATATTCGTTCATCTCCTTTTTCTGATAAAGTTAAATCCTCATTCCAGTCTTTATGAGTTGGAATGAGGATTTCATTTTGAATATTCAGTTTGTTCAGTTTGTCGGCTATGCGTTTGTTGGCGGTCTGTCCTGCTTCGTCATTGTCAAAGCAAAGAAAAACATTTTTGATATTCGGATTGTCATTAAGACATTGAAAAAGCACCCTATCCGAAACGGAGCAGGATGCCGCATAGCTATGATTTTTCCAATTTTCTTTGTGCATACTTATGAACGATAACATATCTATCGGAGCTTCAAACAGATAGATTCTGTCGCTTGTGCCGTTAAAGTGAAAACTGAATTCGAGTTGACTTCCTGCAACATTTCCCTTGTACGGATTGTTCGTCACAGTTCCTCGCTTGTGAGCATGGCGAGGTTTACCGCTTGAATCGTACCCGACAAAGACAGCGTTGTGAAAGTCTGACGATTCATATATCATTTTCTTACGCACAAACTCATACAATACATCTTTGTCAATACCACGAGTCAACAGCAGATAAGAAAAAACTCTGCTCATTCTGTCATTTCTCGGTGACAATTCAAAGGGTTTATGACTTTTTTCTATGGGCGGTGAGGTTATGATTTGACCGCCACAGTTATTCAAAAGCATTTTCACCGCTTCTGCATAGTCCTTGTTGTAAAATCTGCGGACAAAATCAACCGCATCACCGCCTTTTTGTTCGTACTGATGATACCAGAGATGACCTCTGATTGTGACCTTTTGCGAACCGTCAAGCCATTCGTATTCAGAACCTGATTTCTTAACTTTCTCGCCCTGACTGATTAAAAAATTTGCAAGGTCTGTTCGCCTTGCCTGTTCTCTTTGTTCTTTTGTAAAGTTAATATATTTTGACATTTTATCACATCCTTTATATTTTTTCTTTCTGCTGTAATATCTTATATTGGGTAGTTCTTCTCTTATCACCGTGACAGGTGGCACCTGTCAGCATTTGGGCATAGTTAATCCTTGGTGGATTTTTTTATTTTTTGCCCTTGATATATACAAAATATTTGATATAATTTAATTGTGGATATAAGTCCTTAATGAGTGTGGTTGCTATTTTGATTGCTGGCATTTCTGTTTCAATTTCTTTTAAAATCAAAAGCAATTTAGAATTAGATTTTACTTTGTCTGGAGAGGATATTATGGAATTAATGGCGACAAGTATGCTGGCGGATATTACAGGCGGTTGTGGAGATTGTAACAGCTACTATGTTCAGCATCTCAACCACACATTGAAATAAGGTAACACGCCCGGGGGTTCGATTCCTCCGATCTCCGCCATTTACATCTTCAATCCCTGAGCCTGTTTTTTATCATTAATCTTTTGCTGTAATTTTTTATCCGTCCTCTGTGCTTTCTGCTTTTCTTCAAAGCGAATCCTACTTTGAATCATATTGCAGAGGTAACGCAGTAGATAAAGAGAGGGAACTGCAACACTGTTTCGATTAGTTTTAATTGAATAATGAGGATACAGAACACCTATGGCTGAATCAAAGACTGATTCGACAGAGGTGTTTTCTTCATATTCAAAGAGATTTGAAACAGGTTCTTCGTCTGCATTCTCACTTTCCTCAATCTTATCTTCGTTAGGAATTAATTTCAACGCTTTCTTGATTACAGCATTCTTAATTGACTTGAATTCCTTGTTTTGGGCAAGCGGAATCCTATCAGAAATTTCATCTGTGTAGGTGCGGATTGTATTTTCCTTTTGCTCATACCAAAGGTCATACAGCTTTTTGATTCTGTCATCACTTGCAAGCTCTTCAACAATAGAATCTATAAGTGCTTTGACATCAGTCTTGAGATAGCCATAAACCTTTTTGCCTTTCGTTTTTGAAAGCCTGTCGGCAAGTTCCAACAGCTTGTGCTGAATTGATGCACTGACATAGATTTCGCAGTTGATATTCGCAACCAGATCTTCTACAATATCCTTTGCCTCGGCTCGGAGTTTGTCCCTGTGTTCGGTTTGCTTTTCATAGATACATAATAAATCCTGCTGAAAAATATCTTTTGCAAATGATGAACGGAGATTTTCAACTCCCTTTTGTGTGAGATAGCCTTCGTTCTCAACAGTTGAATATGCAATCAAATGCACGTGAGGGTGGTGCGTTTCATTATGAAATGCCGCATACCAACGAAGATTTTCCATTGGTATTTTCAGATTTTTCGCAAGCGCTTCGGTCTGTGTGCGGAGCATATCTCGCCACCGAGTTCCGGTATTAAAACCAAGCCGTTGTGCATCTTCTCTGCGTATTGATATTATTGCAGTCCAGATATTTCCCTTGTGTTTGTCAAGTTCTTCAGTTACTTTACTCAGCTGAACCTGAATACCGTCATCGGTAAACAATCCGTGTGAACCGAATTTCTCGGCACGAGGACGGGTAGCGATGTAGTTTGCATAGGTTTTTCTTCCTGAAATTTCATAAGCGTAGTCTTCCATAAACCTTGAGATAAAATCAGATGCCGTGCCTTGATTTTGCTTTTTGAGGTAGTCAGCATACTCAAACATATCCTTGCTGTCGGGAAAATCTTTTAGAATTTTCTCAATTAAATTCTTTTGCTTTACAGTAGCAGGTGCAAATTTTTTAGTGTCATCAATCTTCTCGACGCTATCACGGGTAGAAATATATTTTGCGTAACCGCCTGCACTGACCTTTCTGTTTGGCTTTAGATATTTAAATTTCGTAACTAACCTTGCCATAAATATTTATCCTTTCTGCCAATCGTATGCATCATCAAAAGAAAATGAACCGTTTAATTTCTTTACCTCTTTGATACACTCACCACGAAGCTTTGTAAGTGTCAGCTTATCAATGTCCTGCGATGAAGCAATAATATTCATTGTCATTGCAAGCTCAACAGCCAATTTAAAAATCAGTCTGCTCATTCGGTTGTCACTCTCAGCAACGATTGATTTCAAGGTTGAAGTAACCACATTGGGAAGATACTCGCTGTTGTCGTTTGAGGAAAGGTAACCCACATAAAAAATGATTGCCTTTTCAATAAATTCACTTCGACTCCCACAGTTATCTTCCTTGTAAATACCCTCAACCATATCAATTGTTGACTGCTTTATCCACAGTGCAAATTTCCGCTTAACTTCTTTTCTGTTATCCGTTTCATTCAAGTGCAAAACCTCCTTTTTGTTACAACCCATAGTTGCAACTCCTTGAATTTTGGCATTTTATTCGGCAAATCGGGCAGTTAAACCCACAGGTACAACCCCAAGGCTGAAAATTAACCCCTATGGATTTTTGAGGCTGAAAAGCGGGAAAAACCGCATGGCAGTCGGCGTTGCCGTCTGCTGTGAATCGACACGAGGGAGCGACTGCAACCCCGTGTCTTTCTCCTGCTTAAAATTCCACCCTTGAAAAACTGCCCGAATTACCGTAACTCCGATTTTTCACACCTTGCCACAAACCGCCCTGTTTCATTTTTTCTTTGAATTCGGATACTTTCCCGACTTATTGTTTAAAAGCCGACACAGGGCGAATGTGGCGAGAATACCGCTGTTATTCTGCTTTTATTGATTTACCGTTTATCACTTCAAAATTACACTTGGTATACGACAGTCCGTACTCCTTAACCTCACGGTTCAAAACATCAAACATAGCCTGTTCAATACTGCGAGGGGATAACTTGATTTCATCACTTAATGTGTCATAGCAGATCCATTCCTCGCTGTCGGGTGTGTCCTTTACAAGAATATCAAATCCGAGGAGCATTTTATCGGGTGTCGGAAATACAACAGCATTGATTTTCACACAGCCGACTGTGAGTGAAGCAAAGAGAGTGTCATGCTTGTCCTTTGGATTTTCGGAAAGTAATTTCTTAACTTCGTTTACCGACAAATACATTTTGAAAATATATTTGTCACCGAGTTGCTTTTTCAGTTTCTTTCTCTCATTCATAAACTCATACCGCCCATTCCTATATCTTCATCTTCGTCAGGTGAATCAAACAGATTGTTCTGTTCAAGGTTTTCGTAGAACTTTTCTGCACTGTCATTTACGGCTTCGTTTAAAACTTTCATATCAAAACCGCAGTCCTTGTAACCCTGCGAAACTGTATCGTAATAACTCGCACTTGGCAATCCGAACTGCTGTTTCAGATTCATAATGTAAACCATTGCAGTTATCTCTGAACCGTTATTCAGTTTCACAGGTAATTCCTGTTTGAAGTAGTGTGACGGATAACCCTCGTAGCGGTCAAGCAATCTTTCATCTCTCGGCTGAAGTTCCCATAAAGCAACGGGAACTGACTTGCCAATACAAGGTGCGATTGTTGCGTATGAACAATTTGGCATACCCTTGAACTGTAATTCGTAATTTTCAATTGTACCTTTGCCAACAAGTTTTGCAGTTGGGCAACGATATTTCATCTGATTGAGATTAAGGTTACTGCCGTAGGCGATGTATAATTTTTTAATCATAATAGATTTCTCTCCTTACATACTCATAACAAAACCCGAAGTATCTTCCTGATCATCATTCGGAACAGGATTGACTTCGGGTTCGTTGATATTTATATTTTCATTTGTATTTTGAACTGTATCGTTCAACTGTGCGGCTCGTTTTTGTGCAAGTCTTTCCTTTTGTTTTTCAGCCTGTGCAGGGTCTTTCCACGCAATGTTGCCATCAAGATTTTTCAGCAGATGATGACGAGCCGTCTTGAACTCGTCACCGATTAAGCCAAGACGGAGCAACCAAGTACGGAAAGTGTATTTTTCATTATCCGATACAGTTTTAGCGTGTCTTGCAGACTTCTGAATCAACGCCTGATGACTGATTGCAAGGCAAAGCTGAATCGCTGACTTTACTTCGCCTGCGTGTAAAGTGGAATTGAACAGACGAAATTCAATTGTACCCTTGTAGAACACGCTGTGAAGATTCAGTGCGTGGTAGCGAGTATCATCATAATGTCTGTAGCTGTAGTCCTCGCCGTCATACCACATTGACTTTATCTGCTCCATTGACATAGGCGGACGGTTATTGATTTCATCAAGAAAGCGAGTGTCCATCTTCTGGCAGTAATGTTCCCTTGACACATTCACTTTCAATGCTTTGTAGAGTAAGTCCTCTTTCGCCGCCATAATGTTTACGATATTGCGAAGTGTTTTCGGGGTATGCGGAGCCGCATTAATATGACAATGTAAACCGCAACTTGAATTGACTCTCGCTCCTGCACCACGAAGCTTTCTTACTAACTCCTGTATTGTTTCTATATCATCATAGTTACAAATGGGAGTGACAAATTCAACCGAGTACAGTGAGCTTGCATTCTGCCCCGAACGGTTTTCACAACGAACGCTTGCATCACGCATAATCTTCCACATCCTGCCGTCATCATCACGAACAGAATACGCATCATAACAACCGCCGACATGAGTTGCTTCTGTATGAAAATAACCGGCAATCACTTTCGCCGCAGTACTGCGAGTGATCCCGGTCATTTCTATTTCTATGCCAAAATTTTGCGACCTCAAGTCTTTTCCTCACTTTCAATCTTTGGTTTTTTAGGCTTTGGTGGTTTCACCTGTGAACCTTTCATATCAATAAACTCTCTGACATTTGCAGGAACATATTTTGCGTACAGAGTGTCCACAGATTTTTCAAGCTCTTCCTTGAAATCCAAATCACGCTGTTCCATATACATTTTTACTGCATTCAGCTTTTCATCTTCGTACATAATGCTTACGCTTGTTTTCTTCATTTTGATTTTACCTCCACATATTTTATATTCGGTATCTTCAGCCACTTTGTCCACCCTCGACCGTTAAGCTCTGTTTTGACAACTCCGTAGGCTGTGCCCTGTGCTTCGATAACTTCTCCGTTGCCGATATATACACCGATGTGACCGTTCATCCATACGGCAAGTCCGGGTGTATCGGGCATATTGGAAATCGGTCCGCTTTCTGTAACTCTACTCCAAATGGAGTTTGCTCCGCAGTCGTTAAAACCGTTTGAGCCTGCGACAATTTCTCCGCTGTCAGCGTTGTACCAAGCGTAGGATTTTATCAAGCCTATGCAGTCGCATACTCTCTTGCCGAGCCATTTTTCACCGACCTTTCTCATCTCACCGCCTGCCTCGTTATTTCTGGGAAACAACGACGCCTGTTGGTCGAGATATTGTTTTGTGCAGACCTGACCGTAACCGCCGTACACATAACCCCAGCCATTTTTGTGTGCGTTTTCGCACCACTTGACAAGGTCGAGATTATTTTTCGTTGTCTTATCGGTGAAGCCTGCGGTACTGATTTCCGCACCCTTGATTGACTGCATCATCTTTTGGAACTCGTAATACTTTATTTCCGTTCCGAATTTCTGATTGACGGCTTTTATCAAATCCTCATCAGACTGATTCTTCTTGAAACAGGATACAAAGTTTTTTACAAAGTCCTCATCCTCTGATTTATCGGACAGAGAAAACAGATAGATAACCTCTGCCTGTGTGTTATAGTCGGACAACTTTTTATTTTTCAGTTGATTTTCAACCTCTGTCATCGTATCGTTGATAAGCTGTAGATTTTCCATCTGCTCTGCTGAGATATTTTCCTGTATGGACTGATAGAGCTTGTCAGTGTCAATATCCATACTACCGTTGAAAACTGACACAACTGCAACAATCGGCATAACCACAATTATGATTATGCCGATAACGATACCGCCTATTGTTTTTATTACCTTTTTATCCGTGAGCAGAGCAACTGCTATTTTCTTTAGTGCCGCACCTATGGTTGCACTCATTGAATCACCTCCGCAAATAAAAATCCGATTGACTTTCATTTAAGAAAAACAATCGGATTATAATATTTTTTAATTGTAAAAATAATCTTAAACAGGATATTGACTATCTCACTTATAAAGACAGTTTTCTACATAAATCATCATTCTGTTATTCTGGTAACCATATTCAATAAATGCTATCAATGGCACTAATCCAACAAACCATGGTTTACTGACAACAAATGGCAATACAAAAGCGACAATTATAATTAACAATAAAACAATAAAAAGTGATATATGCTCCTTACGCCATTTCTTTTTGAAATATGCTTTTCTTTCCTCAAACGAGAATGCACTTTCTTTTGAAACAGCAATTATGTTTTCATCTGCATTTTTCCGAAACTCTTCGTCTGACATCTTTTGTCCAGCCAACAATTCATTTATGCTAACATTAAATTCCTTTGCAAGTAGTTGGAGCATTTCAATGTCTGGCATATAGTTACCATTTTCCCAGCGAGATATTGTTTTGTTTGTTACACCAATTTTCTCTCCGAGCTTCTCTTGAGTTAGTCCGCTCTGCCGACGAAGCGTAGCAATAAATTTACCGATTTTTATTTGATCCATGACGTTCACCTCCGAAAATATGGTACATCAACGGTTATGAGAATTCTTTCCCACAAACAGAGAATGTGTCAAATATCAATTTATTAACCTGTTATTTTGTAATTATCATACCACAATTTTAAAATTCTGTCTATTCAAAATTTTATCTTCCACCTGCACTTCCGAAAATTTCGGCTTTATATTCAGGAGCCTGAACAAGAAGCAGATACCTTTCATTACCGCACCTATACAGGCAAGTTCCTCGCTCACCAAATTTGATTAAGGCATACTCGTTTGGCTCAACCATTAGTGCATCTTCAAAGTCCTTCGGATTGATATTACCGGGGAAGAATAAGAAGTGATGAATCGGGATTGAGAACAAAGGTTTTGTGTATTCCTTAACGCTCGGAATCAGAAAATCATCGATATTCTGACTGGCTAAAATCACGGCTGAGTCCTTCTTACGAACACGCTTCATTGCGTTGCGTATATACTCAATTGCTGTGAGATTTGAAAGGAACAAATATAGCTCGTCTATTGATGCAACGGTGTTGCCCTCATCTAATAACTTGTTGGACATATAGGAAAGAATATTGAACAACATTGCATCTTTTAGTCTTTTGTTTGTATCGAGTAATCCTTTAACTCCGAAACACAAAAAGCTGTCATCTGTGATGTTTGTATGACCGTTAAAGTATTTGCTTTCGGAACCTACACACATACTGTGAATACCCAAACAAACCTCCTGCAAAACTTCTTCTGTGTAGAGGTATTTTCTCTTGCGGTCATAGGTCATATATTCTTCTTCGCATAAGTCGTAAAAGTCACTCATTACAGGAAAGTCTGACGGTTTCTTTGCGCTGTAATCCGTTGAGTCTGTAATGCCGAATCTTGCATATAGCTTCATAAGCAGAATTTCAATTGTATCAAGCTGTGCGTCCGTGAAATCCTTGTAAGTTCTGAAAAAGTCTTTCAAGAATGCAATGTGCTGTGATAAACGAGTAACTTTTGTAAACGCTTCCGGAATATGCAAATCTTCCTCGCAGGAATCAAAGTCTATCTTGCTATCAATATTGGTGTGCGAATTGCCTGCAAGCTCAGCTTGCTCATTCCATGCTTTAGGTTCAAGGGGATTAATTTTGTATTTGCCTGACATAAAATCAATGTAGCAACCGCCGAGGGCATTTGTCATATCCTCGTACTCAGACTCGGGATCAAGGCAAATAATTTTCTTTCCGCTTTCTCTGATATTAGTTAAAATCAATTTAAGAAGATAACTTTTACCCTGACCTGAGTTTCCGAGAATAAGGATATTTGAGGTTGTCTTATCTTCAGTCCTGCGGTCAAAATCAACAAGAATATTTGTGCCGTATTTATCTCTGCCGATGTACAAGCCGTTGGGATCTGTCTTACCAGAAAAATTAAACGGAAACAGATTTGCAACAGATGAGGCAGGCAACACTCTTTCATACAAACTTCCAAACTGATTACTGCCGATAGGGTTTACAGACAAGAAGCCTTCTTTCTGCCTTAGCGTTAATCTATCCACTTCAATCTTGGAGCGTGTCAGCTCCATTGCAATATCAGTTTGCAACTCTTTTAATTTCTGTTTGCTTTTGGCTTTAAGTTCGATGAACACAGAACAATGCAATAAAGCCTCTTTGTTCTTTCGCAGATTTGCCATCAGCGTGACAACATCCTGCAAGTTGCCCTGTGCTTCAATGGTTTCATTTACATCGTTACCGCTTGATTTGAGCTTGTTTTTGCGTGTTGCGTTCTGAATGATTTTACGCTGTTCCATACTTTCAACAAGCCTGTGGTAAATGCGAAGCGTTACTCCGTTTCTGTCTGCAAGCTGTGAGAGTATTGCTTGTTCTTCCGTACTCGGCGGATATTCTCTGACTGCCCATACACTGCGGTATGAGTCGCCGACAATGTAATAATCGGTGAAAAACTTAATTGTTGACGGCAGAATCATATCAAAGAAATCTTTGGTGTAGATTTCCTCTGCCTGTTCGGGTGTGAGCACCTTTGGTTTTCTTTTTAATGGTCCCATAATTTTTACCCCCTTTAATTTCGGACTGCCAACACAAGTATGCGGTTATCCTGATTGTATCCGTAACAGGTCGAAAGCGTTAAAATCTGCTGACCGTAAACAGGTGTGATTTCTGTGTCGTATATGGATTTCTCTTTTGCATACGATATTTTCTTTTCATATGATTTTTCTGTTCCTGCTGCTGTGAATCTGTACCAATCATCATCGGATTTTACTTTCATAACAGAAAAGACGGAATAAGCAAATGCCCCGTCTTTCGTTTCAAGTACAACTGTCGGATGTTCAGTAAAGTACGAATAATCGGTATAGTTGCATAGGTCTGCAAACATTGTGCCGTTGTTCATATGGTGTCCGTATATGATTAAATTTGTACTGTCAGCTGAACATCTGCTGTCCAGAAACGGTGTACCGCTGTAGCTGTACTCTCCGTAAAAGTTTCTGTTCAGATATTTCTGCGGATTACTCGGTGTGTGCATAACAGGGTAATTGATATTTGTTCCTGATATGCTTATCCAGCCAAAGCATTCGGAATTCATTGAAATGAGTTCTGATATTGAATGAGGTTCGTAATAGGTCGTGTAATACACTGTTTGTTCAGCCTGAACTTCATTATCAAAATCGCTGACTTTTAATATATTTGGCTTTTTAATTCTTTCTGTTACAGTATCTGTATTCGTTGTTTCCTCTGTAACGATTTCTGCAAGCTGTCTAAATTCTTCCTTTTCCTTGTTTTCGGTGTACATCCGTGAAAATATTGAAATCAGACAGGCAATTATAATTACAGAAAATATGCCTATCACAATTCCCGTTTGGATTTTTCCTTTATGCTTCTTCATAGGTCTGCTCCTTTTCAAAATACTGCTCGCCGTCATAGTCGGGCATTAAATCGCCGTTCATACTCGCCTCAAAGTAGATTGCAAGAAAACGCTTTATGTCTGCTTTTTTCATTCGAGTTACTTCAAAGCCCTGATCTGATATGATTTTTTCGACTCTGTTTGCTTTCTGCAAAACATTTTCGGATTTTGAAGATTTACACCTTGCTATGAACAGAAACTGCCTTGCGGTTGAGGTTTCGGTCTGAATGCTGTCGAGAAAATCTAAATCCTTATTCAGAATTTTTCTTACTTTTTCATTCTGTTCAGCTTCAATCCTGCCTTTGATATAGCTTTTGTTCGTATCAAAGCACTCGCACGAGTCTGTACAGGTAATCTCAATATCCGGCACAGCAGAAAGTACCATCATCAGGTGCCGCACCTTGATTTCGATATTCGTGTGAGAAAGTACGGAAATATTTGTCGGCTGAACCATATAAAAAATCAGTTCTTCCTTGCCAACCTTCAAGCCGTTTTTCGTAAAGGTTTTTATGCCCAGCAAGTCCTGAACCGATTTGCCTTTTCGTTTTTGCTTTTTCACTTTTTCTCCCTCCAATAAAAAATTTGTTGAGTTGAAATAAAATACTTTACAGCATAGCGGATAAAATCAAGAATTGTTGTATCTTCAAGCCTTATTGACAAAAACCCGAAGCAAAGTGTCACTGTAAGCGGTACTATTATCCTCGTCTGTGCAAGTATCAGTATTGATAACAAAAGCGCTATGCTCATAATTGCAAAATCCCGTAAGCTCCACAGCCACAGATTGGCGGTAGCTTTGAGGTTCTGCGGATATAGATAAGTTGTCATAATATAAATTCTCCTTTACTTTGCCGCTCTCGCAACACTTCTTGTCAGGTTCACGGCAGTTGTAGTTGCGTGAACAATGCTTGTCATATTCACCTTTACGCTTGAATCAAGACCGAACTGCTGTGCAATTCTCGGAACTTCGTTTGATGCAAGCATTATTCCAAGTCCCAAAAGCATATTGCCGGGGAAGGTCAGCAACCCGAGGAACAGCAGAGTTGTCTGCATAAATGCCGTCAGGCACAACGCCGCTATCTGTTTCATCCACTGATTAAAGCCGTCCTGATAACCTCTCGGAACACTGAACATATACAGCGAACCTACCGCCATCTGAATGAGCAGAATTCCTCCACGCTTGATGTTCGCAAAAAATATTTTTATTACGCAGTAGGCAAAAGCAATCATACATAACAGATTCAGCAAACCAAAATTCACTTGAACAGAAACTGCAAAACTACCCTCTAAAACGCTTGTGCTTTGTCCGGCTAAATCAAGGCTTTGCTGTCCTGCCATTATGGACGACAAATCCTTAGAAAATGTGTTTTGCAGGCTGATGCAGAACTTATACAACTCCACAGGTACTACGCCAAACAGCGAACAGGCAAAGAACCCTTTTAATACATTTATAGCGGTTGTTTTGATATTTGCTCTGCCGTTCTGATACTCTATTGCAACATCGAATACGGCAACGACCGTGCCTGCGACGAACAATGCCCAGCCAAAAAGAGTAAACAGATTTATTGTCGCCTGCACCCATTCAAGGTCAAACACATCTGCGCCCATATTTCCCATCATAGTGAAAAAGTCTGCGACAGCGTTGTAAATCGTTTCATAAAGCCACTGAATCATTGTGTTCCATATAGCATTTGAGATTTGCTCACCGAGGTAATCGAACACACCTCCTATGGCACTTCCGATACCACCGATAAAATCTCCTAACCAGTCAAAAATATAAATCACCTCGCAAAAGGCTGTTATGACTCAACACAACAGCCTTTGTTTTTATTGTTATTAGAGTACCGTCCAGATGTATAGCGGTGCAGTCAGAGAGAACACAAGACAGCCGAAAAGAATTGCCGGCGCGGTGAATTCAAACTGTCCGTGCTTGCGGTAATCGAGATAAGCAGTAGCAAGTTTAACAAAGAAAAGTATGGCAAGAATCATATCTACCGCAGGAAAGACAACATTGTTTACAACATTTTTAATCTGTGTTTGTGCCGAGTTCCATGTGCTTTCAATGGCTGATGATACATCGCCTGCGGCAAAGAATGTTACTGCCGATATTCCGAGCATTAACAGTATTACTGATACGCCTGATAACCATTTAATTAACTTAGTTCTTCTTGATTTTATCATTTTTTACCTCCGATTTTCTTAAATCATTCTCCGATATATATCTGACTTCGATGTTCAGTTTTTCTGCAAAGCAAATCTCTGTTTTCATGCCCTCGGTTATTTCATCACCGAAAACCCAGACCGCATCGCAAACCCAAAGCATAGAAAGTCCGGCAAGCATTCCGAGATTTCTCTCTTCTTCATTGTCATCATTCAAAATCAGGGCGTAAAAATGCGGTATGAACGGAGCCATACCGCACTCTAATGCATATCGGGCATATCGTTTTGCGTTTTCAATGTTTACAGATACATTACCGCCCAAAGGCGAACAGATATACACCCTGTGCATTATTCATCGTCCTCATCTTTCTTTTTGAATTTGATGATGAGAAATGCAATTAAACCGCCGACAGCAACAGAAGCCAAGCCGATATAAAAGCCAATATTTGAATCGTCGCCTGTCTGCGGTTTTTCAGGTTCAGGCTGCGGATGAATTGTTACAGTCTGATTCTCATCTTCAATGTCAGCGTGTACTGCAATTTCTGTTCCCTCACGGTAGAGAGTTTCAAACACAACAATTTCTGTTTCTTTGGTAATTACAGAACCGTCAAAGGTAAAGGATACTGTTACTTCGCCGTCTGCTGTTTCGGGTGTGAATGTTACTTCGGAACAAACTTCTTTGCCGTCAACAAGGAATTGCTTACCCGTGGATTTATCCATAAGGATGCCTTTGATTGTGTATTCTTTTCCTGCTGTGAGATGTTTGTAGGAAACAACATCGTCAATGGTAATATCACCGTTAGCTGTGAATTTCTTTTTGTCGTCTATAGTTGCAGTTGTTCCGAGTTCAGGTATTTTATCGTTCTCGACTGTGATTTCGATAATTTCCTTGTTCTCAGAAATTGTTACGGTATAGTTTTCTTCATTAGGGAGATAACCCTCGGCAGGCTTTAATTCACTGACAATGTATTCGCCGTATGGAACATTTTCAAAAGTGAAGATTCCTTCCTCATTTGATTTGGATGTCAGAATTGCAGTTTCTTCTGTAAATTTGGTTTCAGTAATACTGAACAATCCGAATAATGCGCCTGTGATATTTTCGCCTGTTTCACGGTCAATTTTCAAGCCTTGGATTGTGCCGTAGATAATTTCATTTTCAATCGGCTCACCGTCATTTACCGAAATATGAACAGTTGCTGTATCCTGTCCTGCATACTCAAACACAACAGGATATTTTTTATCGGAGAGGATATAGTGATTGTCAGTGCTGATTTCCTTAACATAGTAACTGCCGATTGGAATATCAGTTGTAAACTGTGCCTTGCCTTTTTCATCACAGGTGATGATTTCAAGAAGTCCGTTCTTTGGAATGACTGTTCCGTTTGCGGCTTTCAAATCTTCATCAGCGTAAAGTCCGAATGAAACATTCAGAATTTCATCATTATTTCCGATGCTGAATTTCTCGTCCTGTTCAAGAATTTTTGTAAGGTCAATTACAACTTTCTGTCTGTCGTTTGTAAATGATGTTGAGGTGTTAGTCACCTTTTCGTTCTGTCCGGCATAGGTAAGCGCAATATGATTTACAGTCCTGTTCAGAACAAATCCGTTAGGAGCAGTTTTTTCTACAACACGGTATTTGCCGAGGTAAAGCTGTTTGCTTGTTGCTGTGCCTTTCGTGTTTGTTTTCAGAGTTGCGACAAGCTCGTCTTTCTTTGCCCTTACTGTTCCGTCAGGCGTTGTAATGTCCTCATCAGCATAGATTTCAAAGACAGCACCCGACAAACCGCTTATAGAATATTCAGGCTGATATATGGTCGGAAGTGTAACATCATTTCCGTTTTCATCAGTATATCCGCCGCCGACTGCAGTTACATTCGAGAAAATCTCGCCTGTCTTTTCTACGGTAATTGTACCTTTTTGCGGAGTGTTTTTCTTCTCGGTCTTTACGATTGTAACGCCGTTTTCTTCTGTTGTGTTTTCTGCTGTAATGTCAAAATATACAGGTGTGCTGTCAAGGATATATCCGTAAGGAGCCTGCACCTCAACGACTGAATAGCCTTTGCTGTAGGGCAGAGATTCGGGTGTAATTAGATAACCCTCGCTGTTCGTGTAGAATGTGTCAATAGTTGTAACCTCGGGATAGGTGTAGGTCATAGTCACGAGCTTTCCGTCAAGATTATAAATCTGAAAGCCTGCACCTGCATACGGAATCTGTTTGCCTGTTTCGCTGTCAACCTTTACTATCTTTACATAGCTTTCAAGGCTTGCGTTATTGATGAGGTATTTGTAAGTCTTATTATTTTCAGAAATAAACACATCAAAATCAGCAATGAACTCTGTACCGTTCCAGCCTTTGGTCTGATGAACAGTGTATGTGCCGTAAGGCAAATCCTTTGTTTCCGCAAAGCCGTACTCGTCACATATAAGATTATCTCTTTCGGATTCTTTTGCTTTTGTATAGCTTCCCGATGATTTCAGATACACCTGAAATTCAGCACCTTTTTCGGGAGTTTCAATTTTTGTACTGCCGTCATCGGTGTGCTTTATGATTGCAATTTTTCCTTTCAGTATATCTTCGGTTACTCCAATTGAAACGCTGTTGTTTTCAAGTGTATATTTTTTCGCCTCTGCACCGATATGATATTCGGTTTCGTCAAGCAGATAACCCTCGCTCGGCTCAATTTCTTTCAAAGTCCAGTTATCTCCGCACACATAGTTTGAAGTTTTAAAACCGCCGTTTTTATCGGTGGTGTACTTGTCAACCAACTTGCCGTTATTGTAGATGCCATAAACTGCTCCTGCAAGTGTTGCATCACCCTGTGCAGATTTTGTTTCAGCGTCCGTTTTGATAACAGTCAGATTCCACTTTTTAAGAACATTACTGAAAGATACAGTTGCCGTTTTTCCACTTTCAACATTTACGGTCTTTGATTTTTGTTCGGCATACTCTGTCGGAGTATGCTCGGTAACCGTGTATTTTCCGGGGACAAGGTCGGTTAATTCAAATTCACCTTTTGAGTTTGTTTTTACAGTTTTGCTGTAATCGTCGCCTTTGACGGTAAACTCAATATTTGCAACATTGCCGTCCTCGGAGGTTTTAACAAGTTTGAGATTGCCCGAACTTGTCTTGACCTTGAAATATGCTCTTATCGGGTCAGCGTCGTTTTCAACACCTGTGATTACATCCTGCAAAGTTGCATCTCCATATGGGATAAGGGTTGTATTTCCTACGCTCGGCATTGATTTTGCAGAGTTGAATGTTACTGCATCGTTGACTGGCGAAGTTGAAGTCAAGGTCAGCTTGTTGCCTGATACAGATGCGCTCACACCGCCTGTTGTCTTGAAGCTGAAACTGGAAAGAATACTGTTGCTGTCGGTAAGAGTTAATGTGTACTTTCCGTCTAAATATTTCATCTCATAGGTTTCAGCCTTTGAAGCGATTGCACTTGCAAAACTTGGAACGGTTGAATAATTTGCAAGGCTTTTTGAGATTGCATTGTAAACCGACTTAACTCCGGGATTTGCTCCGCCTGCACATATGCCGTCAATGAACTTTGTATTCGTACACTTGTATCCGTCAGCAGTACTTCTGCAACCTGAAACAAACTCCCATACAATCAGCTGAGTTGCCACCCATTTCTGATCTTCTGTTCCGCTTAAGCTTTTCCCTGAACCGGGCTTGCCGTAGAGCAGGGCAAGGTTAATTGCTTTTTGCTTTGCAGAACCTAAATTCTTCCAGACGGTTGAACCGTCCTCGGTCAGCGTATTGCCTGAGTAGAGCGTGTGACCGGGTTCAATGCAATAGGCTTCTTTTCCGTCTGCAAAAATCTTGCACAGCTCTTCGCCGGGAGTGCCGACTGTGTAGCCGTCGCTGACCGTTGTCTGCTGAAATTTGATTATGTTTCCTGCGCTGTCATAACAGTAGTCAAAGGTGATTGTCACCTTATCACCGCTTGCCGCACTTACGGGGAAAGTGAACATTGTTCCGAATATTACTGCAACCGCAAGTAAAAGTGCCGTTATTCTAGTGAATTTTTTGTTTGACATTAATTTGTTCATAAAAAATACCTCTTTTCAAAAAAATAAGGCAAAGTCGGTTGACTCTGCCTGCTGATAAAATATTCTGTTTTTGCTTACTCAAATCATAATTTCATCGCCTGTTCTTCATTGAAATCTTCATCTATATCATCAGACTGCTCACTGCCGTCTGTGATATTTACATACTCGCCGATAATGTTCAGTGCTTCACAGTAGTTTTCTGCACCCCTTATTCGAGTACACATCATTTCTGCCTCTTCAGCCATACCGTTTTGCTTAAGGGTGTGGCTTGCAATTCCCATAAGATTGAATATGTTGGAATCACAGCCTATTAATGCACAGTCGGGTTTGACCTTTTCAGCTTCGAAACAACCGAGCCTGTTGTCCACATAGTCGGACAGCCACGTTCCTGCAAAGGCTGTATATGACTGCAACCGCCACATTGCCAGCTTGCCTATGTCAAGGTGGACATTTTCAAAGGGATAGAGAATACAGGTTACGCCGTCACTCTTGAACACAGAAACATTCTCAAACTTTGTGTTGTCAAGAAGTATTCCCTTATCTGTGAGCATTTCATTGATGCCGTCCACCCATTCCTGTGTTTCACCGCCGCATCCCTGCAAGATGAGTCCTTCCTTGCCGTTCATACGGCGGAGGTCTGTTAGAGTTATTTGGTTTATTTTCATTGGAATCATTCCTTTCAAAAAAATAACAGCACCCAATTAAGAGTGCTGTCTATACTTTACTTAGCAGTAAACTACATATATTTTGTTGTTTTCTGCAATTACATTGAATGATAAGTCGCTTGGAGTAATGCCACTGCTTTGGTAGTAGTAGGCTACATACTCAACATCGCCGTAGCAATCTGCTGTCAGGCTTTGCGTATCATCATAATATGATGCGTTTGTGGGCGAGAACCAGCTTGCGTTGCCTGTGTTCAGTGAGGAATCGTATTTCATTCCGAGCTGTTGACCGTAAGCTATGCAGGCACTCACCGTATACTGAACATCAACCGTTTTTGCTTTGGCAGGCGGTTGCGTAGGTTTCTGTGTCGGCTTTTCTGTAGGTTTCTGCACAGGCTTTTGCGTTGGCTTTTCAGCAGGCTTTTGAGTAGAATTTTCAGTTTCTTTTTTAGCAGTCGATTCTGATTCAGACTGATTACTACTCACTGTATTCTTGCTGTTGTTCTGAACCTCTGATTGTGTTTTCTGAATCGGATCCGTTGCTGAAACAACCGCCGAATTTTGCCCACTGTCAGCTTTTTCTTCGGTTTTGGTATTCTGTCCCGAAGGCTCTGTTTCTTTTGAAACGGTGGTTTTTTCGGTGGTTTGCGTTGTTTCGGTTGTTGCCATTTCAGAACTTTCCCCAGATGCAGAAACACCCACGGAAATTGAAACCGTGGGTGATATAAAACTGTTATTCACCTTTTCTTCTACGGTACAAGCTGTGAATGTTCCTGCCATTAATATTATGCTCAACATTATTGCGATTTTCTTTTTCATACTATCGCCGTCCTTTCAAGCAACAAGTATATCCAAAGATTTTGAAATGTCCAGAGATTTTTTATTTGCAGTTACATACTCTGCGAAAAACTTTCCGATTCATCTTCCGACATATCCTCGGTTTCTTCTTCACTCTGCTGTTCCTCATGTGCCTGATGATACGCTTCCATAACCTTGCTGTTTAGCATATTTCTTGACTCCTTTGAAATCGGGTGAGCAATCTCGCTGAACTTCGTTTCGCCGTTTTCGTCAACATAGTTACTTGCAGGCATTGCAACAAACAGTCCTTTTCTTGAATTCATCACTCTGATTCCGTGAATAGCCACAGCACCGCCGACAGTAACGCTTGCAAACGCCTTAGTGTTGCAATCATCTACATCAACGAGCTTATCAATCCTTACCTTGATATACGGCAGTTTCCTTTTCTGATTGTTGTTTTCTTTGAAATTAGTATTTTGTTCCATTATAAATTTACCTCCGATTTAGTGTTTCTGTTTTTCTGCCAAAAGCAGAGAAAGGTGAATAAGTGCATCTCTCTGTTCTTCCTCGGACAGGCTGTCAATGAAATCTTCAAGTGTGAAATTTTCCTCAAAATCTTCTTCAAGGTATTTGCAGTTGTCACAGATTTTTTCTTTCCTGACAAGTACCGAACCGTCATCCTGCTGTGTGAAAGATAAAACATCGTTGTATCTGAATCCGATTCGTTGGCGGATTTCATAGGGGATTGTAATTCTTCCTTTTTTACCGAGAACTCTGTAAATTTTAAGCACTACTCGTCCTCGCTTTCCGCAAGCTCTGCTCTGCACTCATCGCAGATACAGTCACAGCAACATTCTTCGCAATCATCATCGCATCTCTCAATCAGAATTGCTCCGTCCACAGCTGAAATCTGCACAGCACAGTCGGATGTGATTCCTGATACAATAAGTGCGTCAAGCGGTATGCTTACATAAATTCTATTTTCCATGGTTAATAATACACCCCTTCAAAATTTGTTCTAAATCAATTTGTTGTTCGGTTGTCAAGTCAAGCAGGCTCAACTGTAACGGCTTGTTTCTCTGCCTTTCATACATATCGTAGTTGCCGATTAGCAGTTCGGGGAATTGTTCGCCTGCATTGATTCGCTGTTTCATATTGTGTAACCTTGTGAAATCAAAGAATGAATATCCGTCATATAAATTGCGGATTTCTTCACAATCGTTGTATGATACAAGCCATTTGCCTTTTGAATTTGCAAGCGTGTTTTTCAGCCTCAGATGGTCATCCCAAGTGAATCCGCATTGATAAACATACTCACTTGAAAAATAAGGCGGATCGCAGTAGAAAAATGCATTTTCTCGGTCATAATGCTTTATCAGGACTTCAAAATCCTGATTTTCAATTACAGTATTTTCAAGTCGTTTTCCGACTTGCTCTATCAGTTGAAAAAGGCTCACTACTGAAAATGGCTGACAGGCAAAGGATTTTCCACCGCTTGAATAGCTGTATCGTAGAAGTTTAAGAAACATTACTGCTCTGCGCAAGTCGTAGTCCTGTTTCATTTTTATATACAATTCTATGATTTCTTCTGCTTTCAAGTCGGGAAGAATAATCTTCGTCAATTCCAATTCTTCATCAAGGTATTTGTCCTCAAACTTTTCCTGTTTAAAAAATTTCTTTATTGCATTGAAATCATCCCTTGAATTAAGCGGATAAAATCCGAGTTCTTTTATGAACGCCATTGGTCTGTCACGCATACAGCGAAAGAGGTTTACAAGATTATGGTTGTAATCGTTGTAAACCTCAAACTTATCAGGCTTTTTCTTGCCTAAAAGTACGGCTCCCGAACCTCCGAATGGTTCAATATATCTTTCGTAATTCAGAGGGAACAGGGCGTACAAAATATAAAGGATGGAAGTTTTATTTCCCATCCAACTTACAGGGGTTTTGATATTCTCACTTCCTTTTCAGAATATCAACCGCCCCTGAAACGACAAAAGCCGTTGATTAAGCTTTTAACTTAACCAACGGCTTATATATAAAAACCAATATCAGTCGTTAGGAACGATTGATATTAGTTGTTGTTATTTAATTTTTATCGTTTACTTTTTTGATAATCTTCCCGATTTCAGAAATTACATTTACTGTCACCGCATTTCCTGCCATTTTGTATAGCCTGCTGTCAGATAGTCCTGTTGCTTTTGCCTTGTCGAACTGATCGTCCGTGAAGCCTTGTAATCTCCAGCACTCCCTCGGAGTAAGCTTTCTTATTCTGCCGATATGAACTTCTCCGTTTGGCTCAACAAAAGCAACTGCGAATTTTTCATCATCTGCAATATTCATGCTTTCTACGAAAACACCCGAATGTTCAGCCTTGTGGTTACTGATTCCCGAATCATGTCTTGCAGTTATGCACCTTGCAATTTCTGTCAGCTTAGGTTCGGGGTTCAGGTCGATGAAATAATATGCCTGAGTTGCGGAAGTTGTCAGAGTATACGCTATCTGACTTCCTACTCTGCCACGCCTTGAATTTTGTCCTGAAAAGGCAGTATCAATGCTGTCGCCGGGATATGCGATCTGATAACCATCTTTGGTTTTAGATTTTATCGGCAGACCAAAATTTTCGGTATTTTCAATGAGATAAAGTCCCGAATGACCGCCGAATCCGCCCGAACCGCTTGTAAGCGTACAGCTTAGTCCTTTTGATGAGTAGATTCGTTCACCTTGCGTTGGGTTTTCTTTGTATAAGAGTTTTTCCGCTTGTTTGCGTGAAAGATAATACTTCTCCGGCACATTGTCCTCCAAGATATCCGATAATAAACACTCGATTCGTGATTGGGGTACTCCGAAATTTTTGCTGTTAAGTACCTGCCAGCACACATCATACCCCTCGTCGGTGCAAGCTGTGCTTACTCGTTTCCAACCGCAAGCGGTTAAAAACTCGCACGCTATGCTGCACCTCCTCTCCCCAAAAAGCTTAATGCTTTTCGGGGACCCTGTATTCAATGTATTGAGGATTGTTTCAAATGTCCTGCCTGAGTCGTGGTTAAGCATACCGGGAACATTCTCGAGGAAGATATACTTAGGTTTTTTAACGGAAGCAATTCGAGCAATCTTGAAAAACAGCGTTCCTCTTATATCATCAAATCCTTTTCTCGCTCCTGCGATTGAGAAGGACTGACAGGGAAATCCTCCAACAAGAAGGTCGAAATCGGGTAACTGTTCGGGTACAATTTTTCTTGCGTCATCAAAGTAAAGTTCACCTCCGGTATCGTATATTGCTTCATATGCCTGCTTTGCATACTTATCGATTTCGCAGTATCCGACGCACTCAAAACCACCTATGGCTTCAAGGCCTGAACGAAAACCGCCGAGCCTGCAAACATATCAAAGAATTTGATTGCCATAAATCTTCATTCCAAACGAAGATTTATTGATTAAACCTCACCTCACATTCGCATAGTCATTCCATTATCCTCATCAGGAGTTTCATCTTCAACTTCTGACATGGATTGGTTTTCTGCTTCGATTTCTTCCTGTGTGAGCTTTCTGAATGAATCCTCTCCGGGAACGACTCCAAGTGAACGACCGTTGTCCCACTCAGGGAATAACGTTCCCATTGAATCAATAAATTTTACTGTTCCTCTTGTGCCTGCCGGAACAGGTGCGTAAGGGTCCTTCATACAGATAAGCTCAATTCTTGTACCCGGCGGATACAATTTCTTTGTACTTTCAGCGATTCTGCGCTGTCTTTCATATTCGTTCAAGTTATACATCTCCTCAAGTTAATTTGTTTAATTGCATTGTTTTTTAAGTGGGACTTCTGATTTTTATAGTCATAAAATCAACCTCATTCTTTCTTTTTATTTGTGTTGAGATTTTTGTTATCAGAGAAATGTGCCTGATTATTTTCATCGCAGTCATCATTACGCCTGTCAAAATTAGGTTTCTGACGCATCTCTCTTTCAAACTTTCTGAGTTCGGGTGTGTCGGTAAAATACATTTAAAATCATTCCTTTCAAATTTTTTGCAAATAAAAAAGGCAACCGTTCTAATCAAAAAAATTAAAACGATTGCCAAATAAAAAAAGAGCCAATTACTATATCTCTAAAATAAGAAATATGATGATTGACTCATATATTTGATAATATTAAATTAAGCAGATTAGCGAAAGTAATCAGTTTTCTTTACCTTTAACTAAATTTTGTAGCTTTTCAACAGCTTCATCTTTAGTTTCAGAATCCTTCACTATTTGGATAATTGAGTTCATAAGAACATCAAATTGTTTGTCTGTCATATTTTCGAACTCCATATCTTTTCCTTTCCGATAAAACAATTATCACTTCTACCGGAAATAAATTTTATATATAAGTAATTGAGGCTCATAGAAAAACTATGAGCCTCTTTTGGCTCCCCCAACTGGGCTCGAACCAGTGACATCATGATTAACAGTCATGCGCTCTACCGACTGAGCTATGGAGGATTATACAATTTTCTTTGATTTTACTCAAAGATTTTTGTTCAGATTGCATAAAGAGCAATCTTTTTTGTTACTTAAATCCCCGGTAGTGGATTTAAACAACTTTCCTAATTTTTCCTCAAACTAAGTAATAATGTCAGGTACTTTTCTGTACACTCGCACTACCGACTGAGCTATGGAGGAATATAGTGCAAAACACCCGATTAGGTGTTTCGCCTGTGTTGGCATCTCCCTATCTTTCCGGGCCGTCACCAGCCAAGTATTTTCGGCACCACTGAGCTTAACTTCTGTGTTCGGTATGGGAACAGGTGGACCCTCAGCGTCATCAACACCAACTATTCTCTTGTATTTATTCTTCCCTTATTTGAGAAGTATATACCATCTTCATGGTGACTCGTGCGGGAATCGAACCCGCGTTGCCGGCGTGAGAGGCCGGAGTCTTAACCGCTTGACCAACGAGCCATCTGTTTGTAACAAAGGCTAATGGTCTTCTTTTCATTAGCCCCTGTTACCTTTTTGGTGCACCATCAGGGGCTCGAACCCGGGACACCCTGATTAAGAGTCAGGTGCTCTACCAACTGAGCTAATGGTGCATTTCACAGTCGCTTAGACAGCGCCCTGAAAACTGAATAAAGATTAAGCAAATTGAGATAAGCAATATTGTAAATACTTTAATAAGCTGACCAAAAGACTCTTGTGGTCAAGCCCTCGACCTATTAGTACTGCCAAGCTAAATGCCTCACGACACTTACACACGCAGCCTATCAACCTCGTAGTCCTCAAGGGGTCTTACTTGCTTATGCAATGGGATATCTAATCTTGGAGTCGGCTTCACGCTTAGATGCTTTCAGCGTTTATCCGTTCCGTACGTAGCTGCCCAGCCGTGCCATTGGCATGACAACTGGTGCACCAGAGGTACGTCCATCCCGGTCCTCTCGTACTAAGGACAGAGCTCCTCAAATATCCTGCGCCCACGACAGATAGGGACCGAACTGTCTCGCGACGTTCTGAACCCAGCTCGCGTACCACTTTAATCGGCGAACAGCCGAACCCTT
>ENA-OPCP01000128-OPCP01000128.1-human-gut-metagenome-genome-assembly--contig:-NODE-128-length-72052-cov-12.367946_pt1 | contig 72052 bp, 73 predicted proteins | sample MGYA00241563_ERZ501477 | MGnify/ENA primary metagenome ERZ501477 (study PRJEB25962, sample SAMEA2042572) | human gut metagenome | biome: human gut; feature: human-associated habitat; material: faeces... | reverse complement strand
TTCTTCCAGTCAACCGTCATAATTCCACACCCCGGTCTTTGGTCTTGACCTTCTCCCGCTGGCGGTGCTGGGCTTTGGACTGCTGTTTCGCCTGCTCCAGCTCCTTGCGGATGGAGGGCTTTTTCTCTTTCTCCAGGTTCTTTGCGGAGAACTCCCGAAAGGCTGCCGTGATAACGTCGGCATCCCGGCCCTTGAAGAACACCAGGTAGCGGGGTATATCGCCGCTGGTGTCCTTTTTCAGCGCGAAGTCAATGCCGTACTTCTTGGCGGTGACGGAAAAGGCCCGGATGTTCTGGTCGGTGATCTCGATGTTTGAAACGCCGGTGTTGTGCTTCATAAGCTGCCGGAGGGTCTGCTTGCCGTGGTGCAGCTTGGTCTTGTGGCCGGTCACGCCCTTCTGCATCTCGTCCAGCACTTTTTTCATGGCCTGTTGCAGCATCCCGGCGGAGAGCTTGGTGGCCTCCACACAGAGAGTAACGGTGCGCTGGGTGACTTCTTCCTGCACGAGTGATTACCTCCTTTCTCCGCTGCCGTACAGGTCGTGGTTCACCAGGGACGCATAGTAGCTGTCGATGGTGGCCGGGGCGTTATACAGGGCAGCCAGCAGATATTTCTTGATGTTGCGGACATAGGTGGTGTTGTCCCGCATCCGGTCCAGCACATACTCGATGTGGGAACTGTTCAGCTTCAGGAAGCGGGATTTGACCACCTCCGCCGGATAGTCGTCCCCGGCAATGCGGATTGTTTCCCTGCGGGAACAGACGGTATCCACCATGAGCTCCACCAACTCATTCAGCATATCCCGATCCAGCCGGTCATCCCGGCATAGATAGTCATACTCGATATTCTCTAAAATCAGTTCCCGATAGTTCTCTCGCTCTCGCATCCAGTCCCGTCCGGTCCGGCTGACCCCCGTGGGGGTTTGGGGGCTTGATTGGATAGGATTTGATTCTTCCGTACTTGATGAATCAGTATTTGATATTTGTTTACTTGATCCTTTAGTATTTAATTGTGCGGGGTTTTCCTGTTCAGGTTTTCCCAAGACAGGAGAATCCAAGACTGGTTTTACCTGAACTGGATTTTCCCGTTCAGGTTTTCCCGGTTTAGGTTCCGGCGGTCTGGGCTGCTCCAAAATCGTGTACTCGATGCTGCCGAGCCGCCCGTTGGCGTTACGGACTCTTTCACGGATAATGTATCCCGCATCCTCCAGCTCCCGGACCGTAGCACAAATGCTGTCCACTCCATCCCGGCATATTCGGGCAAGGCCTTTGGTGGTGTAGTCCCAATCCTCCGGCAAGGACAGCATGAGGGACAGCAGCCCCTTCGCTTTCAGCGACAGCGCCGTGTTCCGCAGATGATGGTTTGCCATCACCGTGTAGTCACGGGTTTTCTCAATGCGAAATACCGCCATAATCTCACCTCCCTCCGGCGGTCTGGAAAAGTGTTCGTTTTCGGAAAAAATTCAATTCTGTGCCCATTTACTTTTCCATGTGGGAAAACCTATGGACACTTGATTTGCATTTCCTACATGAAGAAATACCTTCGATTTCTCACCCCTTTCAATACAGTTTTCCGTGTACTTGATGGAAAGTAAAAAACGCCATAGGATTTCCTATGGCGTTTGGGACAGGAAAAGGGTGCTGATATTTCACATCAGCACCCTTTATCCTGCCAGTATTAAAATTTTTGACTTCACATCGTGTTCCTTGCCTCTGAAAACATTGATTTTACTGGACTATCTCATGTTTTCTTATTAGGAGGCGGGGAATGCAGCGCCCGGCAGGAATCAACTTCCTGCCGGGCGCTTTTCACACTTTTCTGCTTACTTTAGACTGTATTTCACGGCATACGTCTTATACTCGTCGTCAAAATTCTCGTTCTCCATCCGGGCGGAGCGGATGGCCTCGTGGGTGTTCATGTTGTGATGGTGCAGGTCGATGATGCACCCGGCAATGTTGGAGCAGTGGTCGCCCACCCGTTCCAGTGCGGTCAGCAGATCCGACCAGACAAAACCGGATTCAATACTACAGCTGCCCTGCTGCATCCGCAGAATGTGGTGGATGCGCATTTTCTCTTTCAGATCGTCAATGACCTGCTCCAGAGGCTCCACCCGGTAGGCCTTTTCCAGATCGTCGTCCCGGAACGCCCGGAAGGTCATGTCCACGATCTCCTCCACAGCCCGCAGCAGAACGGTCAGCTCGTGACGGGCGGCGTCGGAAAGAGACAGATTCTTACCTTTCAGCTCCTCGGCGGACTCCAAAATGTTCAGAGCGTGGTCGCCGATCCGCTCAAAATCGCTGAGGGCTTTCAGAAGCATGGCGGCTTCGCTGCTGTCGCTTTCGCTGATTTTCAGGGCGCTGAGCCTGACGAGATACGTGCCGAGGATGTCCTCGTAATGATCGGTCTTGCTCTCCCCTTCCCGCACGGCCTGGGCAAGCTCCGGCGTGTAGTTCTGGAGGGCGGCGTCGGCATCCCGCAGGGTCGCGGCGGCCACGTCCGCCATTTCATTGGTGACCACACGGCACCGCTCCAAGGCGATGGAGGGGGTGGCCAGCAGACGCTCGTCCAGCTCGCAGACCGCCTCCGGCTGCTTCCCGTCGGGGACGATTCTGCACACCAGCTTTTCCAGCAGCCCGGCGGCGGGCAGCATCAGGGTGGTGCAGATGACGTTGAACACCGTGTGGCAGATGGCGATGCCCAGATAGGAAGCGCTTTCTCCCAGAATGGCCGGGGAGAACAGGGCGTCCGCCAGCACAAAGAGGGTCAGGCACACAGCGGTGCCGATGATGTTGAACATCAGATGCACCACCGCAGCCCGCCGGGCGTTCTTGGTGGTACCCACGCTGGACAGCAGCGCGGTGACGCAGGTGCCGATGTTCTGACCCATGATAATGGGAATGGCGGCGGCGTAGGTCACGGAGCCGGTGGAGGACAGCGCCTGCAAAATGCCCACGGAGGCCGACGAGGACTGGATGATTCCGGTGAGCACCGCGCCCACAAGAACGCCCAGAATGGGGTTCGTGAACATCAGGAACATCTTCTGAAATTCCGGCACGTTTTTGAGACCGCTGACCGCGCCGGACATGGTCTCCATGCCGAACATCAATGTGGCAAAGCCCAGGAGAATCATGCCGGTGTCCTTTTTCCTGCCGTCCTTCATGAACATGTAGTACACAATGCCCACCAGCGCAAGAATGGGGGTAAAGGAGCTGGGTTTCAGCAGCCGGACGAAGACGTTCCCGCTTTCAATGCCGCTGAGGCTCAGAATCCAGGCGGTGACGGTGGTGCCCACGTTCGCGCCCATGATGACGTTGATGGCCTGCCCCAGGGTCAGCAGCCCGGAGTTGACGAAGCCCACCACCATGACCGTGGTAGCGGAGGAGGACTGAATGACACCCGTGACAGCCAGACCCGTCAGGAAGCCCAGCATCCGGTTGGTGGTGAGCTTCCCCAGAAGCACCCGCAGGGAGGAACCCGCCCGCCGTTCCAGCGCGTCTCCCATCAGGTTCATGCCGAACAGAAACAGGCACAACCCACCGATCATGGTCAGAACGTTGAAAATATCCATAGAATCCAGCCTCTCGTTTGGGGAAACTCCGAACAAATCGCCTTCGGCTGAGCAGCGGATCTTTTTCCCCGGCCGTGCGGTTTAGAAAGTGGGAAATACACAAAGTATTCCTCCACTTTCCAAACCTTCGTCCGAGAAAAAATCTCTCGCTGCCAGCTCTCGTCGATTTGTTCAGAGCTTCCCCCTTTTGATACTTCAATTTTATCAGCGCAAGGTCAAATCCATTATCAGAAAAATGTAAAATCTGCGTAAATCCGGCAGGAAATTGGGAGGGGCTGCGCCCCTCCCTTCGTTCTACTTTTTCTCCATGGGAAACCGCACCGTGACGATCGTCCCCTTGCCGACGGTGCTGTCCAATTCAATCGCCGCGCCCAGGATCAGCGCCGCGTGCTTGACGATGGACAGCCCCAGGCCGGTGCCGCCAATCTCCTTGGAGTGGCTCTTGTCCACCCGGTAAAACCGCTCGAACACCCGCTCCTGATGCTCCGGGCGGATGCCGATGCCGGTGTCCGTCACCGTGAGAACAGCCTGTTTTTTTTCCTGCCCGAGCCGCACAATGACCAGCCCGCCGTCTTTGTTGTACTTGACGGCGTTGTCCATGAGGTTGAACACAATCCCGGAAACCAGCTGAGGAATCCCCTGAATCACGGTTTTCGTCCCTTCCAGCCGGATGCTGACGTTTTTCAGCTCCGCCGGGGCGGTCAGCTCCTGCATGGCGGCTTTCGCCGTTTCGTACAGGTCGATGGGCGCCCACTGCATGTCCGCCGCGCCCTCGTCCAGCCGGGACAGGCGCAGGGTGTCCTCCACCAGATCGATCATGCGCTGCGCCTCGCTGTAGATTTTCTCCCCAAAGTGCCGGGTGTCCTCCGGGGGAACCAGCCCGTCCTTCATCAACTCGGCGTAGCCGGAAATGGCGTGGAGCGGGGTTTTCAGCTCATGGGAAACGTTGGCGGTGAACTCCCGGCGAAGGGCTTCCGCCTTCTGCTTCTGGGTCACGTCAAACAGCAGCAGCACCACGCCGAAAACCGCCCCGTCGGATCTGACCGGGCTGGCGGCGGCGAGATATTCTCCGCCGGTCAGAGCCACGTTTTCCTCCGCCTTTTCCCCGGTGAGAGCCTTCTCCACCAGGGCGGAAATGGCCGGGTTCCGGTTGGCGACGCCAAAGTCTGCCCCTAAGCAGTTGGGAGTGATTTCCAGCAGCCGCGTGGCGGCGGGGTTGATGCTCAGCACCGTGCCGCTGCTGTTCATCAGCACCAGACCCTCGCTTAAGGAGCGGGTGACGGCGTTGAATTCCTTCTGCTTCTGCCGCAGCTCCTGGGACTGCGCCCGGAGCTGAACCTGCTGGGAGTCCAGCCGCCGCAGAAGGGGCTGGATTTCGACGTATTCCCGGTTGGACAGGGGGTCGTCCAGATTCAGCTCGTTCAGCGGCGCGACAATATTTTTCGTCAGCTGCCCGGCAAGAAGCGCCGACAGGGCGACGGCAATGCCGATGACCAGAAGGATCGGCTTTACCACCCCCAGCACCAGATGGGGCACCGTGTTCTGCGCCGCGGAAAGCCGCAGAACCGTGCCGTCGCTTAAGCGCTGCGCTGTGTAGATATACCGCTCCATCAGCGTGTCGGAATAGCGGAAGCTGGTGCCGGAGCCGGTGGCCAGCGCGGCCTTCACTTCTTCGCGCGCTAGGTGATTCTCCATCACGCCGGAATCGGAACGGCTGTCATACAGCACCGTGCCGTCGGCGGCGATCCAGGTGACCCGGCGGTCGGCGGTGTCCAGGCCGTCAAAATAGGAGACCCCTTCCCTTTCCAGGGCGTGGGCGGCCAGCGCCGTCTGCAATCGCAGCTGCTCTGCCTGAACGTCGGAAAAGTAGGTGTACAGCGCCCCCAGAATCAGTGCCAGCGTGGCCAGCAGCATCGCCAGGGACGCCAGAAATATCGAGCGAAAAACCCGCTTCGTCATGGCCTACGCCTCCATCCGGTAGCCAACGCCCCGGACCGTGCGGATGTATTCGCCGCACTGCCCCAGCTTCGTGCGCAGGGTACCGATGTGTACGTCCACCGTCCGGGTCTCGCCCACGTAGTCCGTGCTCCAGATGCGTTCCAGCAGCTGATCCCGGGTAAAGACCCGGCCGGGATGCTCCAGAAAGAGCTTTAATAGCTCAAATTCCTTCAGCGTCAGCTCCACCCGGGTGTCCCCGGCGCAGACCGTGTGGGACGTGGAATCCATCCGCAGATTGCCCATTTGCAGCAGCCCGGGGGCGGCCGCGGGAGCCGTCCGGCGCAGAACCGCCCGGATACGGGACACCATCTCCATCATGCCGAAGGGCTTGGCCAGATAATCGTCCGCGCCCAAGTCCAGCCCCACCACCTTGTCGTACTCCGTTCCCCGGGCGGACGCGATGATGACCGGGATGCGGGCGGTGGCGGGATTGCCCCGGAGGGCTTTGAGAATTTCAATGCCGTCCATCCCGGGCAGCATAATATCCAGCATAATCAGCTGGGGCTGGGCATGACTCAGGGCGTCGAACAGCCCCACGCTGTCCCGGAAGCCCTCCGCCTCGAAGCCGGACGCCCGCAGGGCATACAGCATCAGCTCCCGGATGCTGTCGTCATCCTCTACGCAGTAAATCACTCGGATTCCCCCAATACTTATTCTATCTCACTATTGATGGTACGATAAAACCGTAAGAATTACAATAAGCACTTTGTAAAATCTATGTAAAATGGGGCAATTTGCCCCCCAAAAAGCAAAATCTCCGGGGCGGATTTCCGCCCCGGAAATGATGTCAAGCGTTAAAAACATAGGTATCCAGCCGCCGGAAGGCCTCCTGCACCCGGCTTAAGGGCAGCGCGAGGTTCATGCGAATGTGGGTCTGACCGTTGAACGCCCGTCCGTCCTGCCAGACAACGCCCACGTCCCATCCGGCGGCAAGCAGCTCGTCCATGGTCTTGCCGTGGGCTGTCAGCCATTTTTCGCAGTCCAGGAACAGCATATACGTCCCCTGAGGGCGGCTGACCTCCACGCCGTTAAAGTGCTGAGCGATATAGTTGCAGGCGAAATCCACATTGCCGGTGATGACCTGCCGCAGCTCCTCCACCCACTCGCAGCCCTCGGGCTTGTAGGCGCCCAGCAGGGCGTGCATGCTCATGACGTTCATGGCGTTGTAGTGGCTGAGGGAACCCTCCTTGTCGCAGCGATCCCGGAGCCAGGAATTGTAGATAATATGGTAGCTGCCCACCAATCCCGCCAGATTGAAGGTCTTGGAGGGGGCGTACAGCGCCACGGTGCGCATTTTCGCGTCCTCGCTGACGGACTGGGTGGGGGTGTGGCGATACCCGGTCAGCAGAATGTCGCTCCAGATCTCGTCGGAAACCACCATCACGTCGTACTTCTTGTACAGCGCCATGGCCTGCTCGACTTCCCGGCGCTCCCAGACCCGGCCGCAGGGGTTGTGGGGGGAGCAGAAAATGGCGGCGTGGATGTGATTCTCCACGATTTTCTTTTCCATGTCGGCAAAGTCCATCCGCCAGACACCCTGCTCGTCCTTTGTCAGCGGAGAGTGGACAATGTGATAGCCGTTGTCCGTCAGGCAGTGGGTGAAGCCGATGTAGGTGGGGCTGTGGAGCAGCACGTTGTCCCCCTTGGAGCAAAGCACGTTCACTGCGGAGATCACGCCGCCCAGTACGCCGTTTTCGTAGCCGATGTGTTCCGGCTTCAGGCCGGTGACGCCGTTGTGGCCTTCCTGCCAGCGGATGATGGAATCGTAGTATTCCGCCGGGGGGTCAAAGTAGCCGAAGGCCGGATGCTCCGCCCGGGCGATCATGGCCTGCTGAACGGTGGGAACCACGGGGAAATTCATGTCCGCGACCCACATGGGGATCACGTCAAAGCCCTCCCGGGGGGCGGGATAGGAGGAGCCGGGGGCGCCCACGGCGTCGACGGCGACGGCGTCCTTTCCCCGGCGATCCAGAATGGAAGTAAAGTCGTATTTCATTTGTGTTTCTCCTTTTTTTACCCTTGCCCAGACGGGAATACCGACCGGGGAAATACCACGAAAAAATGACGGCTGCAAAGCCGCCGAACAAGATCATTATAACAGGGCATTCACCCGTTGTCAATCCGTGACTGCCCGTGCCGAAGGGAAATCTGTGTTTTCAACAATAAGGTATTGGCAATATTGTATAATATTGCGCCTTGAATAACCGCAATATTTATGATATCTTATAAATACAAAGAGGTGATACCGATGTACAGGTAAACCCTTGAAGGCTTCAAATCAGGATGGAGCCGATACAGGCGGGCAGGGAGATCCCCCGGCGATTCCGACTTATAAGCGCGTCTCGCGGAAGAGACAGATGGAGAATGGATAAGGCATCGGAACAGGCAAACGGATCGCAAACGCCCGTCAATCCGCAGAAAGAGAGGTTAACCAACAGATGTTAGATATCAAGATCGCAGAGAAATGACCCTCGGCGGCTGTGATGACAGTTGACCGAGGGTTATTTCTTTTTTGCGCTTCCTCTGCTGATTACGGCATGGTTCCCCGAAAAAACCATGGACAGTTTGCCGCTTCTATGGTAGAATCGTCCACAGAACACCCGCAGGAGGATTTTTTTATGGAGGGCGAATTGCCGTCGCAGCGCATCACGGAGGGCGTGATCTGGAAGCAGCTGCTTTTCTTTTTCTTTCCCATTCTGCTGGGAAGCTTTTTCCAGCAGATGTACAATACCGTGGATACCATCATCGTCGGCCGGTTTGTCGGTACCCAGGCGCTGGCGGCGGTGGGAGCCACCTCGGCGCTGCTGAACCTGATGAACGGCTCTGAGCACCGGCGCGACGGTACTGCTGTCTCAGTTTTACGGCGCGAAAAGTAAGCAGGGTGTGCAGGACGCCCTCCATACCGGCGTGGCGCTGTCGCTGCTGCTGGGCGCGGTGGTGATGATGCTGGGCTACTGCTTCGGCCCCAGGCTTCTGGGACTGATGAACACCCCGGAAAGCTGCCTGGACGACGCCGTCCTGTACATAAAAATCTACTTTGGCGGCGCGATTGCTTCCATGCTCTACAACATGGGCGCGGGCATTCTCCGGGCCATGGGGGATTCCCGGCGGCCGACCGTTTTCCTGATGGCCGCCTGCGGCGTCAACATCGTTCTGGATATCGTGTGCGTGGTGGTGCTGAAAATGGGCGTGGCGGGGGCTGCCATTGCAACGGTTTTCTCTCAGGTGGTCAGCGCGGGGATGGTCACGGTGGCGCTGCTCCGTCAGCCGGAGGAAACCCGGCTTTCTTTGAAAAAAATCCGGTTCCAGGGCGAGCTTCTGAAACGCATTCTCTACGTCGGCGTGCCGGCGGGGCTGCAATTCGTGACCTTTGACCTGGCCAATACGCTCATCCAGTCCGGCATCAACTCCTTCGGGGATGTGGCGGTGGCGGCCTGGACGGCGTACGTCAAAACCGACAGTCTGACCTGGATGATCTCCGGCGCCTTCGGCGTTTCCGTGACCACCTTCGTGGGGCAGAACTTCGGCGCCCAGAAATATGACCGGATTCGCCAAAGCGTGTGGGTCTGCATGGGCATGAGCGTGGCACTGACGGGGGCGATGAGCGCCCTGGTCATCGCGTTCCGTCCCGTCATTCTGGGGATTTACACCACCGACCCGGCGGTGATCAGGCTGGGGGTGTATGTCATGGCGTGGACGGTGCCGTTCAACGTGCTGTTCATGCCGGTGGAGGTGCTCGCCGGAGCCATGCGGGGAACGGGCTATTCGGTGGTTCCCACGGTGATCACCTGTATGTGCGTGTGCGTGTTCCGGGTGGTGTGGATTTTCACGGTGGTGAGAACCTGGCACAGAATCGAGCTGCTGGCCGTTTGCTATCCCTTAAGCTGGCTGCTGGCGGCGACGGTGTTTGCAATCGTCTATTTTCGCGGCGGCTGGCTGCGCAGGCGCATTGCCCAGTGCGGCATGGAACCGGAAGTAAGGGGATAGGAGGAAAAGAGAAATGAAAACAAGATTTTTGCGGCTGATTGCCCTGGTGCTGACGGCGGCGGTGCTGCTGTCCGGCTGCGGCATGGTGGACTTTGGCGAGTATTTCGGCGCCGTGCGCTCCCTGGTGGACGGGAACGCCATTGTCCCCTACGAGAGCATGACCTACGAGCGCCCGGACATGACCCGGTTCCGGCAGACCCTGGACACCGCCTGCGAGGCGGCGAAGGGGGACGACGTTTCCGCCATTCTGGACGGGGTGTACGACTTTTACGATGCCTATGACTGGTTCAGCACCTATTATGCTCTGGCGGATATCCACTACTGCGCCGATTTGACGGACACCTACTGGGAGGACGAATACAACTACTGCGCCCGGAACGCGGCCACGGTGGACGCCGGCTTGCAGGAGCTTTACCGGGCCCTTGCCCAGTCTCCCGCCCGGGAGGAGCTGGAGGAATACTTCGGCGAGGGCTTTTTCGACAGCTATGAGAATGAGGAAACCCTCTGGGATGAGAGCTTCACCGCCTTGCTGGAGGAAGAAGCCAGGCTGCAGACAAAGTATTATGAGCTGTCCGCTCAGGCGGCGGACTATCAGGACGATACGCAAGGCTACTATGACGCCTGCGCGGACGGCATGGCGTCCCTTCTGGCGGAGCTGATCGCCGTCCGGCAGGAGATAGCGGAATACTGCGGCTATTCGGATTACCCCCAGTTTGCCGAGGACTTCTACTTCTACCGGGACTACACTGCCGCGGAGGAAGAGCAGCTTCTGGAGGACATCCGCCGGGAGCTGGTGCCGCTGTACCGGGAGCTGGACGCCGACGCATGGGAGGCGACCGGTGAGTACGCTTCGGAGAGGGAGACCCTTAACTACTTAGCCACGGCGGCAGAGGGCATGGGCGGCACGGTCAAGGAAGCCCATGACCTGATGAAGACGGCGAAGCTCTACGACACCGGCTACGGGGAGAACAAGTACAATTCCTCTTTTGAGCAATACCTGACCAGCTATCAGGAGCCGTTCATCTTCATGAACGCCACGCTGACGGCCTATGACAAGCTGGTTCTTGCCCATGAGTTCGGCCACTTCTGCAATGACTATGCCAGCTACGGCAGCGCCGCCGGGGTGGACGTGTCGGAATTCTTCTCCACGGGTATGGAATATCTGAGTCTGTGCTACGGCGGGGAAGACCTGACCCGGGCAAAAATGGCGGACAGCCTTGGCAATTACGTGGAGCAGGGAGCGTATGCCAGCTTTGAGCGGCAGATGTACAGCCTGACCGGCGACGCGCTGTCTGCGGAGGGACTGTACGCGCTGTACGAGCAGGTCGCGCTGGACTTCGGCTTTGACAGCGTGGGCTACGACCGGCGGGAGTTTGTGGACGTGACCCATTTCTATACGAACCCCATGTACGTGTTCAGCTATGTGGTCAGCAACGACGCGGCGATGCAGCTGTACCAGCTGGAACAGGAACAGCGGGGTGCGGGTCTTGAGCTGTACGAGCAGAACCTGACGACGGAGGAATCGTATTTTCTGGCGTTTCTGGACAGCGCCGGACTGGAAAGTCCTTTTGAGGCGGGAAGAATCAGCTCGGTCAAGGCAGTTTTTGAATCGGTGCTGGAGTAATTTTAACGGAATCCGCCCTTGGCTCTCCCTCTGGGAGAGCTGTCACCGAAGGCGACTGAGAGGGCATTGCGGCCTTAGTTACCCTCTCCGTCCTCGCTGCGCTCGTCCACCTCTCCCAAAGGGAGAGGCAAGGGGTGCTTTGCATCTTTTTGGCGAAACGGCGCATACTGTATGCGAGGTGAGAACGCCGTGAAAGAGGACGAAAAGAAGCCGCTGTCCTGGGAAGTGGCCGACCCCAAGCCGCCGGTCATCCAGTCGGGGCATATGGAGAGCCGGAAAGAGAACTGACTGGGAAAAATCAGCAAAAACCGGGAAGGGCATTGCCCTTCCCGGTTTTGTGTATGAAAGCCGCACAGAGGCAAATCGCCAAACTGGAATTTGTCAAATCAAACCAAAGTGTCTGGCAATTATCTCACAAATTTCTTCTCTTGTGTCTTTCTGCGTATCTTGCCGAACTACCGTAAAAAAACCGCTGTTGGTATATTCATCATAGTGCTTTTGACCATTGATAAGTTCCAGACCTCGCCTATAATTCTCCATAACCGTTTTTGAATCTTCACAACTCTCGATAACATTGAGAAGAAATTGCTTTTCAGGGTCGCTTCGGTCAAAGAAACGGTCAACACTCATAGACAAAGGGGAGAGCATAACAGCGACATGATTGTAGTTGGATATTTCTTTAAGAATACCAACAGGAATATTCGTATCAACGATAACTTTCCTATCCTGTGATATCGAAATGAGTTCTGCAACCTCAAATTCTGCCGCTTCTTTTGATGTGCTATAAATCCAACGCTCATACTCCTCGGGAGTCCGAGTAACAAATTCTTTCCAATCAGTTAGGGTTTTCAAAAAGCAAATATCAGGCTGAGCATCTGGTGTTGCTACAGCATCCGATACCTTTGAATGATAGTTTTCTCCGCAGAAAACCATATCATATCGTTCAGCAAGCATTTTTACTGTAGTTGACTTTCCCGCGTAGGCTGTACCTGTAATAAAGTATACATTTTTGAGATAATGTTTTAGAATGTTGTTCTCAATTTTCATCTGCTATTTCACCTCCGTCAAATTCCGATTTGTTGAACCAACATTCCGTATAGCACCCACGAAACCCGACGGCAAGCGGTCAGCAAGCGCCTACACCGGGCAGCGTTTCTCCACCCCAAAGAGATACCGCTCCTTAAGTACAAAATGAAACCGGGAAAGACTATCGCCTTTCCCGGTCATTCTCATTTCAGCAATCAGCCGTTGGCGCGCATCTGAGCGAAGCACTCGCTGCAGTACACGGGACGGTCGGACTTGGGCTGGAAGGGAACCTTAGCCTCGCCGCCGCAACGAGCGCAGGTAGCGGTGAAGAACTCACGGGGGCCACGGGTAGCGTTCTTGCGAGCGTCACGGCAAGCCTTGCAGCGCTGAGGCTCGTTCTGGAAGCCGCGCTCTGCGTAGAACTCCTGCTCACCGGCGGTGAACACGAATTCCTTGCCACACTCTTTGCACACTAAAGTCTTGTCTTCGTACATTGGAAAATACCTCTCTTCGGTTAGTTGTTGCCCCGTGAAATCCCACTGGATGAATGTTATAACGCAGGGTCGGTTAATTAGCGGCAATCTTCTGCCACAAGTCGGATTATACCACACGAAATCCTTTTGTCAATCCTTTATGAAAAAAATTCCTGAATTTTTTACGGATTTGTGCAACTTGGAGTAGCAATACAAGGCCGGGAAGTCCCGGTCAGATGGAAAACTGGGACTGTCCCTCGTAGGGAATGTGCAGATGGTCGTAGGCCAGCGCCGTCACGCAGCGCCCACGGGGGGTGCGGGTGAGAAAGCCCAGCTGCATGAGATACGGCTCGTAGACGTCTTCCAGCGTCACGGCTTCCTCGCCGATGGTGGCGGCCAGCGTTTCTAAGCCCACGGGGCCGCCGCCGTAGTTCTGAATGATGGCGGTGAGCATCCGGCGGTCGATGTTGTCAAGCCCCAGCTTGTCCACTTCCAGACGGCGCAGAGCAAGGTCGGCGGCCTCCTTCGTGATGGTGCCGTCGCCCATGACCTCGGCGAAATCCCGCACCCGGCGGAGGAAGCGGTTGGCAATCCGGGGGGTGCCGCGGCTGCGGGAGGCGATCTCCATAGCGCCCTTGGGGTCGATGGGCATTCCCAGAATGGCGGCGGAGCGGGTGACGATCTTCGCCAGCTCCTCCGGGGTGTACAGCTCCAGACGCAGATTGACGCCAAACCGGTCACGCAGAGGCGCAGACAGCTGGCCTGCCCGGGTGGTTGCGCCCACGAGGGTGAACTTCGGCAGATCCAGCCGGATGGAGTTGGCGCTGGGGCCTTTGCCGACGATGATATCGATGGCAAAATCCTCCATGGCGGGGTAGAGAATTTCCTCCACCACCCGGTTTAAGCGGTGGATTTCGTCGATGAACAGAATGTCACCGGGGTTCAGGTTGGTCAGCAGAGCGGCCAGGTCGCCGGGCTTTTCAATGGCAGGGCCGGAGGTGACACGGATGTTCACACCCATTTCGTTGGCGATAACGCCCGCCAGCGTGGTTTTGCCCAGACCGGGAGGGCCGTAGAGAAGGGTGTGATCCAGAGGTTCCCCCCGCCGCCGGGCGGCTTCAATATAAATAGAGAGATTTCCCTTGGCCTTTTCCTGCCCGGTGTAGTCGGAAAGGAGCTTCGGCCGCAGACCGATCTCCCCCGCATCCTGAGGCGCGAAGGTGGGGGAAACAATGGGGGTATCCAGTTCCTGAGAAAATTCGAGACTCATAATTTACCTCCAAGAGCGGAGTCATTGTTTGAAAATCAGCCCTTCATCACCATGGCGCGCAGGGCAAAGCGCACCATTTCCTCGGTGCTTGCGTTCGGATCGACGCCCTTGAGGGCGGCGGAGATCTCCGCGGGGGAGTAGCCCAGCTCCTGCAAAGCGGCTCGCGCCATGGCGGCCGCGCCGCCGGTCTGCGCCGGGGCGGCGGAGGGGATACCGGCGGAAAAATCCAGCTCCATGCTGCTCCCGCCGATTTTTTCCTTTAATTCCAGAATGATGCGCTGGGCGAGCTTTTTGCCCACGCCCTGTGCGGCGGTGAGCATCTTTTCGTCCCCGGTCATGACGGCCAATGTAAAATTCTGAGGCCCGCCGGAGGACAGAATTGCCAGCGCGGCCTTGGGGCCGACACCATTGACGGAGGTCAGCAGTTCAAAGCACCGCTGCTCCTCCCGGCTGATAAAGCCGTACAGGTCAAAGGCATCCTCCCGGATGGACTCGGTGACGTACAGCCGGGCGTTCTGGTTCAGCTTCAGCTGACCGGCGGTGTAAGCGGTGATGCGGCAGCCGTAGCCCACGCCGCCGCAGTCGATGACAGCCAGACCCGGCTCAAGCACGGCAACCGTGCCGGAAACGTAATATAACATAGAAACACCTCGGTCGTTGGATACAAATTTAATGAAGTGGGTCAGATAACAATCTTCGCACAGGGAATTTCAGCGCCAAACTGGAATTTAACCTAATGCAAGTTTAATCTTTTCTATAAAAATATCATCTATATTTTTTATCGAAGGAATATGAATAAGTACAGCCTTTCCCTTGAATTTGTGCAGGATAAACCAATATGCTTCATTGCAAAGATAATGTGTGGGTTTGTCACAAATATAATTTGTTATTCCATTAGCATTTAATCGTCCTGCTATTTCTTCTAAATCCAAAACAGAAAATTTTATGGATTCTTTTTCGGCTACTTTCTCAATCCTTACGGAATTTCTCAAGTTTTTATCAATTCCAAACATTATTATACAATCATAAGAATCGCCTAACAGTTCTATATCTTTTTTTAATCCGCCAAAAGAATTAGTAAGCAAGTAATGATTTTTTGAAATGGATTGCACCAAAATACAAGACGTATTATTCTTTCCTTTAAAACCAATATATAACTTTCTGCTCATATATTTTCTCATCTGCTATGTAATTCAGTAAATTCCGATTTACCTTTCCGCCTGCTTCTCCGCCCGGGCAAGCAGGGAGGTTGCCGAACGGGCGTGGCACAGGGCGATGGCAATGGCGTCGGCGGCGTCGTCGGGCTTGGGCATGGCCTGCAGATGCAGCAGACGCCTGGTCATGTCCTGTACCTGGTGCTTGCTGGCGTTGCCGTAGCCCACCACGGCCTGCTTGACCTGCATGGGCTTATATTCAAAAACAGGCAGCCCCGCCTGACGGATGGCCAGCAGAATGACACCCCGGCTCTGGGCGACGTTGATGCCCGTGGTGACGTTCTGACCGAAGAACAGTTCCTCGATGGCCACCGCCTCCGGCTGCGCCGTTTGCAGCAGCCGGGTCATGTCGTTGTAAATGACTTCTAAGCGCCAGGGAAAATCCGTATTGGGGGGCGTGGTGATGGCGCCGCAGCCCAGCAGCCGGTACTGCCCCCGCCGGGCGTCGATGAGGCCGAAGCCCGTAATGCCGTAGCCGGGGTCGATTCCCAGAATCTTCATCAGAACCGCCCTCCGGCCAGGTTGATGATCTGGGCGATCACCAGCAGCAGGAAAAGCGCAAGCCCGACCCGGGCTGCCCACAGTTGCCACTTCGGGCGGGGGACGTAGCCTTCTTCCTTGGGCTGCACGGTTTCATCGGTTTGCTCCATAACATTCACCTCTTCCCGCTATCATAACACATTTGTTTTGATTTGACTATCTATTTTTTGAAAAGTGGGCAGGCAATTTTTATTTCTGGCAATACATGTTTTTCGTTCCATGGGAAATACTAGCGCTGAAAAGGCGGTGCATATTTATGGAGGAGTTTCAGTGTAAGACCACGATCTATTCCGGCCCCGGAGCGGTTTCGGCGCTGGCGGGGATGGGCGGTGAGCGGCTGATGCTGGTGACGGACCCGTTTTTTATGAAAAACGGCACGGCGCAGCGGATTGCCCGGACGGCAAAATGCGCCCAGGTGGAGTTCTTTGACAAGGTGCAGCCCGACCCCTCGGTGGAGCTGGCGGCGGAGGGAACGGCGAGGCTGAAGGAATTTGCCCCGGATTTGCTGGTGGCGCTGGGCGGGGGCAGCGCCATGGACTGCGCCAAGGCCATGGCCTACTTCGCAAAGGGAAGCTACAGGCTGGTCGCCATTCCCACGACCTCCGGCTCCGGCTCGGAGGTGACGGATTTCGCCATTCTAACCCACAACAAGGTCAAGCATCCCTTGGTTGACAAGCGTCTGCGCCCCGACGCGGCGATTCTGGACAGCGACCTGCTGCAGGAGCTGCCCAAGGGGCTGATCGCCGAGACGGGGTTCGACGCCCTGAGCCACGCGGTGGAGGCCTACGCGGCGAAAAACGCGGGGACGATGACGGACTTGTACGCTCGGGAGGCGTTCAGCAGCGCCTTTGCCGCCCTCCCGGCCTCCTACGCGGGGCGGAAGGACGTGCGGCTGAAGGTGCATCAGGCGGCGACCATGGCGGGCATTGCCTTTACCCAGGCGGGGCTGGGGCTGTGCCACGCCATGGCTCACAGCCTGGGCGGGCTGTTCCACGTCCCCCACGGGCGGCTGAACGCCATTCTGCTGCCCTCGGTGATCACCTGCAACGCCCATGTGGCGGCAAAAAAGTATGCCGAGCTGGCAAGAGCCGCGGGAATCGGCGGCAGCGCCGACACCATCGCCGTGCGGAACCTGAAAAACGGCCTTGTGCGTCTGCGCCGGGAGCTGAACCTTCCGGAGACCCTAGCGCAGGCGGGGGTTGACCCCCGGTCGGTGTGGCGCAATGCGGAGCAGATCGTAAAGGCGGCGTTGGAAGACCCCTGCTGCAAGACGAATCCCATGGAAGTGGAGGATTTTCTGGTGCGGCGGATTCTGGAAGAGGTGACCGGCCGTGTCTGACATTCTGCGAAGCGTGGGGCTGGACGTGGGAACCACCTCCACCCAGATGATCTTCTCGGAGCTGACGGTGGAAAACAAAGCGTCGGGCTTTGCGGTGCCGGAAATGGAGATCGCCCGGCGGGACATCCGCTACCGCAGTCCGGTGCATTTTACGCCCCTGCTGGACGAGAGCCATGTGGACGCCGGGGCGCTGCGGGAGCTGGTGGCGGAGGAATACCGGAAGGCGGGCATCCGCCGGGAGAGCGTGGACACCGGCGCCATCATCATCACGGGAGAGACCAGCCGCAAGGAAAACGCCCGGGCGGTGCTGGACGCCCTGTCGGACTTTGCCGGGGAGTTCGTGGTGGCGACAGCTGGCCCCGATCTGGAAAGCGTGCTTGCCGCCAAGGGAGCGGGGGCAGTGGACTACTCCCAGCGGACAGGAAAAACGGTGCTGCACATGGACATCGGCGGCGGCACCAGCAATCTGGCGCTGATCCGCGACGGGAAAATCGAGAGAACCGGCTGCCTGAACGTGGGCGGGCGGCTGCTGAAATTTGACGGCGGCGGCACCGTCACCTATGTTTCTCCGGTGCTGGAGGGGCTGTGCAGCCTGAAACCGGGGGACAAGGCAAGCCCCGGGCAGGTGAAAACCGTAGCCGAAATATTGACCCGGGCGCTGGAAATGGCGGCGGGTCTGCGGGAGGAAACGCATCTTTTGGAGCAACTGACCACCCGGGAAGCGGGGCGGTTTGACCCCTGTCGAGAACGGGAGTTGGTCATCTCTTTCTCCGGCGGCGTGGCGGACTGCATCGAAAAAGCGCTCCCCTGGCTGGAATTCGGCGATCTGGGGCCGATTCTGGGGCAGACCATCCGGGAGAGCCGTCTCTGCGGAGGGGAATTTACCCTGGGAAGCGAGACCATCCGCGCCACGGTCATCGGCGCGGGCTGTCACAGCGCCCAGCTGTCCGGGAGTACCGTGTTTCATCAGAACGTCCCGTTTCCGCTGAAAAACGTCCCGGTGGTGTCGCTGACGGACATTTCCCGGGAGGCCATCCGCCGGGAGCTGAGCAAGCAGGAGGACAGCGCCATTCTGGCGTTTCCAGGGATGAATTCCCCGGGCTACCGGGAGGTGGCGGCGATGGCGGAGGAGATCGCGGCGGGTACGGGCGGAAACGCGCTGATTTGTCTGGAACAGGACATGGCCAAGGCGCTGGGACAGGCGCTGGCGCTGCGGCTCGGCTGCAACGCTCAGATTCTGTGCATCGACCGGGTGAAGGTAAGCGAGGGCAGCTATCTGGACGTGGGCGCCCCGGTGGGGCCGGCCCTGCCGGTGGTGGTAAAAACCTTGGTTCTCGGAAAGTAGAGGGAAGAAGCAAATGAACAAACAGGAACTGGCCGCCATGGTGGCGGAGATATTGAGCGGCATGGCGCATGAGCCGCCGGTGAAGGGCGGCGACTATCGCCCGACCGCGCCCCAGCCGGAGAAAGCGCCCACCCCTTACCGGGACGGCGACTTTGTCCCGGATGTGACGGCGCTGGACTTACGAAAGCTCTATCTGGTGGAAAACGCCGAAAACGAGGAGAAATTCCGGAAAATGAAGGAAAAGACCCCGGCGCGTCTGGGCAGCGGCCGGGCAGGGGCGCGATACAAGACCCTGACCATGCTTCGCTTCCGCGCCGACCACGCGGCGGCGCAGGATGCGGTATTTTCCCAGGTCAGCGAGGATTTTGCCCCCCAAAACGGCATGGCGGAGGTCAAAACGAAATGCCGGGACAAGGACGAATACCTGACCCGCCCGGACTTGGGGCGGTGCTTTGACGAGGAAAATCAGAAGAAAATCCGCGCCGCCGTCCCCGGAACGCCCCGGGTGCAGATCGTGGTAGGGGACGGGCTTTCCTCCGCCGCCATCACCGCCAACGCCATGGACTGTCTGGCAGCCATCCGGGACGGCTTGAAGCTCCGGGGCATCGACCCGGGAACGCCGATTTTCGTCCGCTACTGCCGGGTGGGCGCGGGAGACGCCATCGGCGACGTGACGGGGTGCGAGCTGGTGTGTATGCTGGTGGGGGAACGGCCGGGTCTGGTGACGGACAAGAGCATGTCCGCCTATATCACCTACCGGCCAAGAACCGGCGTTTCCGAATCCGCCCGGACGGTGGTGTCCAACATCCACGCCCAGGGAACTCCGGCGGTGGAGGCCGGGGCGCATATCGCGGGGCTGATCGAGACCATATTAAAGAAAAAAGTCTCCGGCGTGGGACTGCATCTGGAGGCGGGGGCATGATTCCGGTGAAGGTTCTGGCGGTGCGGTATCTGGCCAACGCCGCCCCGGCGCTGTGCCGTCAGCTGGGCGCGCCGGAAGGGTATCCGTCCCTGGGGCTGCTGACCACGGACTGCGACGACGCCACCTACATCGCGCTGGACGCGGCGACGAAGGCGGCTCAGGTGCAGGTGGCATACGCCCGCAGCTTTTATGCCGGGGCGGCCAACGCCACCACCCCCTTTGCCGGGGAGGTCATTGGCATTCTGGCGGCGCAGACCCCCGGCGCGGTGCGAAGCGGCATGGAGGCGGCGCTGGCCGAGCTGGAACGGGTGGGGTTCGAGGACGCGGCGGGGGTGCCGTACCTCGCCCACACGGTCAGCAGCGTGGGCTCGTTTCTGGCAAAGGAAGCGGGGGTGCGCTTAGGCTCGGCGCTGGCCTATCTGATCGCCCCGCCGTTGGAGGGCATGTACGCCATGGACGCGGCGCTGAAGGCGGCGGACGTGACGTTATGTAAACTTTACGCCCCGCCCAGCGAGACGAACTTCGGCGGCGGATTGCTTGCCGGGACGCAAAGCGCCTGCGACGCCGCCTGCGGGGCCTTCGCCGACGCAGTGGCAGAAATCGCGGCGTCGCCGGTGGAGCGGTAAGCGAAAACAGGAGGGGACATGTCCCCGGACAATTTGAAAGGATGGAACACGATGGATACGAATTCTTTGGGCATGATTGAAACAAAGGGACTGGTGGGCGCCATCGAGGCGGCGGACGCCATGGTCAAGTCCGCCAATGTGCAGCTGGTGGGCAAGGAGCAGGTGGGCGGCGGCCTTGTCACCGTGATGGTGCGCGGCGACGTGGGTGCGGTGAAGGCGGCCACCGACGCCGGTGCGGCGGCAGCGGAGAAGGTGGGGGAGCTGATCTCCGTCCACGTCATTGCAAGACCTCACGTGGAGGTGGACTCCATTCTCCCCAAGGGGCGTCCTTCCCAGACCCCGAACGCCGGGAAGTAAGGAATGCTCTATAACGAAGAAGCCGTCCGGGCGAATATCCGAAACCGGGAGGGCAAGCGCATTTTTTATCTGGGCAAGGGCGACCAGCTCACCAGCGCCGCCCGGGACTATCTCAGCCGGGAACGGATCGAGATCCGTCCCGGCGAGCAGGCGAAGCAGGACTGCTTTCCCCTTCTCACCGGCGGCTTCCTGACGGAAAAGCCGGAGCATATGACCCACTTAGACGGGGATTTTCTGGTGGTGAAGGATCACCCCAGAATTATTTTCCGGGGAAAGCTGGACACGCTGGAATCGGAGCTGATCCTCTGCCAGCTGACGGACAAGGGCTTGGAAGCCCCCGTAGGGGAGATTCTGGAGCTGGCGCGGCGGATCATCCGCTGCGAGGTGCTGGACGAGCCGCTGCAATGGGACAGGCTCTGCGGCCTGACGGAGGAGGAGCAGCGCAAGCGCAGCCATTTTCCTCAGGACTATTACGGCCAGCCCCACTTCATGCCCTCGGCGGCGGACGGGGCGGTCATTGCCCGGCTCAACCGCGCCCGCTGCGCTGCCCGGGAGGCAGAGCTGGCGGCGGTGACGGCCTTCCGCGACCGGGAGGGAAATCCGACCCGGGTGGATATCCTCCGGGCCATGAACCGGATGAGCAGTATGCTGTATCTGCTGATGATTAGGAAGCGTGCGGACGCCGGTCGGGGGAAAGAACGGTGACCTGCGGAAACGGACGAAGAGCGCAGATTACCCCACAAAAAGGATGAACGACATGAAATTAAAAACCACATTGCTGGGAAAAACCTACACATTCCGGGATATCAAGCAGGTGCTGGCCAAGGCCAACGAGGAGAAAACCGGCGACCAGCTGGCGGGTCTGGCGGCGGAAACCGCCCAGGAGCGGGTGGCGGCCAAGGTGGTGCTTTCCGCCCTGACGCTTTCCGATCTCCGGGAACACCCCGCCGTCCCCTATGAAAGCGACGAGGTCACAAGAATCATTCAGGACGACGTGAACGAGACCGTCTATGCGCGTATCCGGGGCTGGACGGTGGCCGACCTGCGGGAATGGATTCTGGACGAAACCACCACGGGCAGCGACATCCGCAAGCTCAGCCGGGGGCTGACGGCGGAGATGATCGCGGCGGTGTGCAAGCTGATGGGCAATCTCGACCTCATCTATGCCGCCAGCAAGATCACCGTCACCGCCCACTGCAATACCACCATCGGCCTGCCGGGAACACTGTCGTGCCGCTTGCAGCCCAACCACACCACCGACGACCCGGAGGGCATCACGGCCTCCACTCTGGAGGGACTGAGCTTCGGCGCGGGGGATGCGGTCATCGGCCTGAACCCGGTGACGGACTCCCCGGAGCAGGTGGGCAAGGTGCTGCGGCGTTTTCAGGAGATCAAGGAGCACTGGCAGATACCGACGCAGATCTGCGTGCTGGCCCACGTGACGGCGCAGATCAAGGCCGTCAAGGCTGGTGCGCCCTGCGACCTGATCTTCCAGTCCATCGCGGGCAGCCAGAAGGGCAACGAGGCCTTCGGCTTCTCCGCCGCGACGCTGGAGGAAGCCCGGCAGCTGCTTCTGAAGCAGGGCACCGCCGAGGGACCCAACGTGATGTACTTCGAGACGGGGCAGGGCTCGGAGCTCAGCTCCAACGCCCATTTTGACACCGACCAGGTGACCATGGAGGCGCGGTGCTATGGCTTTGCCAAGCGGTTTTCGCCGTTTCTGGTCAATACGGTGGTGGGCTTCATCGGCCCCGAGTATCTGTACGACGCCCGGCAGGTGACCCGGGCGGGGCTGGAGGATCACTTCATGGGCAAGCTCACGGGAATTTCCATGGGGTGCGACTGCTGCTATACCAACCACATGAAGGCAGACCAGAACGACATTGAGAATCTGGCCAGCCTTCTGACCATGGCCGGATGCAACTATTTCATGGGCATTCCCCACGGCGACGACATCATGCTCAACTATCAGACCACAGGCTTCCGGGAGACGGCGGCTCTGCGGGAGATCACGGGCAAGACGGCCATCCCCGAGTTCCAACGCTGGCTGGAAAAGATGGGCTTCGTGGAGAACGGACGGCTGACAAAGAAAGCGGGCGACGGGTCAAGTCTGCTGTTTTAGCGGGTATCCCGGGTCGCGTTGCCGGGGGATATCCCCACAAGGAGGTTTCTATGGAATTTGACAAGGATTTGACCGCGCGGCAGGAAGCGCGGGAGCTGGCGCGCAGGGCGGAGACGGCGCAGCGGAAGCTGGCCGAACTGTCCCAGAGCCAACTGGACGCCATCGTGGAGGCGGTGGCCAAGGCCTTTGCGGCACAGGCGTCGGCGCTGGCGGAAATGGCGGTTCAGGAGACGGGCTTCGGCAATGCGGAGGACAAAACAGCCAAGAATCTCTTCGCCTCCCAGCGGGTGGCGGAGGCGGTTCGGGGCATGAGGACCGTGGGGGTTCTCCGGGAAGTTCCGGAGAAAAAGCTCCGGGAGATCGGCGTGCCGGTGGGGGTCATCGCCGCCATCGTTCCCAGCACCAACCCCACCTCCACGGTGTGCTACAAGGCCATGATCGCACTGAAATCGGGCAACGCCATCGTATTTTCCCCCCATCCCAAGGCCATTGCCTGCACCCGGAAAGCGGCGCAGATCGTATCGGAGGCGGCGCGGGCGGCAGGCGCGCCCGCCGACGCGGTGGCGTGTTTGAGCATCCCCTCTTTGGACGGGTGTCAGGAACTGATGAAGGCGGAGCCGGTGCGGCTGATTCTCGCTACCGGCGGCCCCGGCATGGTGAAGGCGGCCTATTCCTCCGGCAAGCCCGCCATCGGTGTCGGTGCGGGAAACGGCCCTGCCTATATCCACCGCAGTGCGGATGTCGCCCATGCGCTGGCCTGTATTGCCAGGTCAAAGTCCTTTGACTATGGCACCGTCTGCGCCTCCGAGCAGAGCATCATTGTGGAGAAGGACATGGAGTGCGCCGTGTGTTCGGAGGGGGAGCGGCAGGGCTTTTTCTTTATGGATACCGCCCAGGCGGGCGCTCTTGCGAAGCTGCTGTTCCGCCCCAGCGGGGCGCTTAACCCGGACATTGTGGGAAAGCCCGCGGCGAAGCTGGCGGAAGCGGCGGGATTTTCTGTGCCGAACGGGACAAAGGTACTGGTCGCCCGGGAGCAGGAGGCGGGGCCGACCCGGCCTTATTCCATGGAAAAGCTCTGCCCCGTGCTGGCGCTTTTTGTCATGGACAGCGAGGACGCCGTCTTAAGCAAGTGCATGGAGGTTCTGCGCCACGAGGGCAGCGGCCACACCTTCGCCATTCATGCCACGGACGAAACGGTCATCCGCCGGTTCGCGTCCCAAATCCCCGTGTCCCGGTTTCTGGTCAATACACCGGCGGCGCTGGGGGGCATCGGCGCGACCACGGGGCTGTTCCCGGCGCTGACCCTGGGCTGCGGCGCGGTGGGCGGCAGCAGCTCCTCCAACAACATTTCCCCGTTGGACTTGATCAATATCCGCCGGGTGGCCTGGGATTTGGGAGAAAGCCCCACGGTTTCCCAGGGCGGCGCGGCAGCCGGGGCGGTAAACACCGAGCTGGTGGAGCTGCTCACGGAGAAGATTTTGCAGAGACTGGGAGAGTAAAGCCGGATTTTTCCGCAGGGAGGCAAACGAATGGAAAATTGGGAACCTTCCGCCCTGGCCGAGGCCATTGCGGGGCGGATTTTTGTGGAGCTGGAAGCCTCCGGGCGGCATGTGCATGTGACGGCGCAGCAGGCGCTGGTGCTGTTTGGCCATCCCCTGACGCCCAAGCGGCCGCTGTCCCAGCCGGGGCAGTATCTGTCGAATGAGCGGGTCACGGTCATCGGCCCCAAGGGAGAATTTCGGAATGTGGCGGTGCTGGGGCCGGAACGGAAGGAAGCCCAGGTGGAGATTTCCCTCACCGACGCCCGGACGCTGGGCATCGACGCCCCCGTGCGGCTGTCCGGGGATGTCGCCGGAAGCCCCGGCGCGGTGATCGTGGGACAGTGCGGCCGGGTCACGCTTCCTCAGGGGGTCATCGCGGCGAAGCGCCACATCCACCTGACCCCGGAGGACGCCGCCCGTTTCGGCGTCCGGGACAAGCAGACGGTGAAGCTGAAGGCCTACACAGCCCGCCCGGTGATTTTTGAGGACGTGGCGGTGCGGGTCAGCCCGGAGTTTGCTTCCTACGTCCATCTGGATTACGACGAGGCCAACGCCTGCGGCTTTCAAAAGGGCGACCTGGGGAGGATACTGCCATGACCCGGGCGCTGCTGATCGGAAAGGAACCGGCGGCGGAGCTGGGGTATGATTTCGTGACGGAGCCGCCCTACGATGCGGTGGTCATCGGCTCGCTGACCCTGTCCCAGCTGCTCAGGTTCCGGGAGGAACGGGTGCTGTCCGCGCTGGCGGAGGGAAAGCCGGTCTATCTCTACACACCGGGGCTGCCGGAAGCGCCGAAAAACCGGATGCTCGCGGGAAGCCTTGCTTCCGCCCAGCGGGAGCTGAAAAACTGGGGTGTGCTGTTCACGGACGGCGGACGGAAAAAGCTCATCACGGCGGAGGAAGCCCGGGCGCTTCGGGCGGCGGGGAAGCTGCCAAGTCCCGGCGCGGTGCTCACGCCGCTGGCGAAGGAAATTATGGAGGGGAAGAAATGAAGGTAGGAAAAGTGATAGGCGCCATCTGGGCGACGCGGAAGGCGGCGTGTTTGCAGGGGCAGACCTTCCTTGTGGTGGAGAGCAACGGAGAAAGAATCGTAGCCGCCGATCAGGTGGGCGCGGGAACGGGGGACAAGGTGCTGCTCGCCACGGGGACGGTTGCCAGCAAATACTGCATGGACGCCCCGGTGGATGCCGCCGTCGTGGCCATCGTGGACGAGAAGCAGTAACGTCAGAATCCCGGAAAAATATCGATTCCGGGACATTCCATACAAAGGGAAGCTCTGATTCAATCGGCAAGAGCTGTGAGCGAGAGATTTTTCGTCCAATCGAGGTATCGGAAACGGCGGAATACTGTATGTACCCGCAAGGGGTATGCCGCATCCGTAAGCGGGCTTACGCCGGCAACGGCTGCGCTATATTTCCCGTTTTCGATACCGAAGAGTGGACGGAAAAGATCCGCTCACAGCCGCAGACGATTGATTCATACTGAACTCCAATTAAAATCTTTAGAAAAGATTTTAATTGCCCGAAGGGCAAGGAGTTCATATGAGACTTGTTTTGTGATTTCTTTCCTTATAAATCACAAAACTGGCAGCGCCATTAGGCGATGCCTTCCTGATTAAAATCAAAGATTTTAATCAGGAAATAGTATCAGAGCTTCCCAAAGAAAGGAGAGACAGCCATGTCATTTCATGAGATCCTCATAGCGGTTATGGCGGCTTTCGCGGTGGCCGGCGCAATCGACCGGATTTTTGGGAACCGCTGGGGGCTGGGAAAGGAATTTGAAGAGGGAATCCTGGCCATGGGCTCTCTGGCGCTGGCCATGGTGGGGATCGTCTGCCTTGCACCGGTGCTGGCAAACCTGCTCAAGCCCGTGATCGTGCCGGTGTTTGCCTTCCTGGGCGCCGACCCCGCCATGTTTGCCGGAACGATTCTTGCCTGCGACATGGGCGGCGGCGCGCTGGCGGTGGAGCTGGCGGCAAGCTATCCGGCGGCCATGCTGGGCGGCGTACTCACCGGCTCCATGCTGGGGGCGACCGTGGTGTTCACCATCCCCGTCGCCATGGGAATTCTGGAGGAAAAGGACAGGCCGGTCATGGCGAAGGGAATCCTCTGCGGCATCGTCACCATCCCGCTGGGCGTTCTCGCGGGCGGCCTTACGGCGGGATTTCCCATCGGGATGGTGCTGCGCAATCTGATCCCCATTGTCATCATCGGGGCGCTGATCGCCCTGGGACTGTGGCGGGCGGAAAACGCCATGGTCAGGGGCTTTGAGGTGTTCGGCAGGCTGGTGGTGGCCGTTGTGACCGTGGGTCTGGCGGCGGCCGTCGTGGAAGCCCTGACGGGCTTCGTCATTATCCCCGGCATGGCGCCCATTTCGGAGGGCTTTGAAACGGTGGGCACCATCGCCATTGTCCTGGCGGGGGCGTTTCCCCTGGTGTTCGTCATTACAAAGCTGCTGCGAAAGCCGCTGATGGCGGCGGGGCGGTGGCTGGGCATCAACGACGCCGCGGCGGCGGGACTGATCGCCAGCCTTGCCAATTCCATTGCCACCTTCGGCATGGTGGGGGACATGAACCGGCGGGGCAAGGTGGTCAACATCGCCTTCGCGGTTTCGGCGGCCTTCGTCTTCGGCGACCATCTGGGCTTCACGGCGGGCTTCGCCCCGGAGATGATCGGCCCCATGATCGTGGGAAAGCTGGTGGGCGGCGTCAGCGCCATCGCGGTGGCCATGTGGCTGACGGCAAAGGAAGAAAAGTCGTAACGGACAGCCTTTTCCGGCAAAAATCGGAAATTCCCGGTGCAGGGTGTTGACAAAACCCCCTGCACCGGGATATAATGGCGCTGTACATTTCAAAAGCTGTGAAGAGAAGAGTACGCTTTTTCTCCCGCGAAAGAGAGCCCCGGAAGGTGCGAGGGGGTGCGGCGAGGGGAGCGGAACATGGTCTCGGAGCTGAGCCGTCGAGCGGGGATTCTCCCCAGGTAGACGGTTCCGGGTCGTCCCGTTACAGGCGTTTGAGGTACGGACAGAATGCCCGTGCGAATCAAGGTGGTACCGCGTCAGTTTTTGTCGCCCTTGGATGATTCCAGGGGCGCTTTTTTATTTAGGAGGATTCTTTATGTGCGAAAAATGCAGAGGTAATTATTACATTACCACCCCCATCTACTACCCTTCCGCCAAGCTCCACATCGGCCACGCCTACTGCACCGTGGCGACGGACACCATGGCGCGCTTCAAGCGGCTCCAGGGCTATAACGTCATGTTCCTCACCGGAACCGACGAGCATGGTCAGAAGATCGAGGACAAGGCCAAGGCCGCAGGCGTGACCCCCCAGCAGTTCGTGGACAACATCGTCACCGGCGAACGGGGCGTGCTGGATCTGTGGAAGCTGATGAACATTTCCTACGACCGCTTCATCCGCACCACCGACGACTACCACGTGGCGGCCATCCAGAGGATTTTCAAGAGGATGCACGACAACGGGGACATCTACAAGGGTGTCTACAAGGGCAAGTACTGCAAGCCCTGCGAGTCCTTCTGGACGGAGAGTCAGCTGAAGGACGGCAAATGCCCCGACTGCGGCCGGGAGGTGCAGGACGCGGAAGAAGAGGCCTATTTCTTCCGCCTGTCCAAGTATGCCGACCGGGTGCGAGACTTGCTGGAAAACACCGATTTTCTGGAGCCCCGCAGCCGGGTCAACGAGATGGTCAACAACTTCATCAAGCCGGGTCTGGAAGATCTGTGCGTCTCCCGCACCAGCTTCACCTGGGGCGTGCCGGTGGACTTTGACCCCGGCCATGTGGTCTATGTGTGGATCGACGCCCTGTTCAACTACATGACGGCGCTGGGCTTTGAGAACGACAAGTACCACGACCTGGAGGCCTTCTGGCCTGCCGACGTCCACTTCGTGGGCAAGGAGATTGTCCGCTTCCACTCCATCATCTGGCCGGCCATGCTCATGAGCCTGAACCTGCCCCTGCCGAAAAAGGTCTACGGCCACGGCTGGCTGCTGCTGGACGGCGGCAAGATGTCCAAGTCCAAGGGCAACGTTGTCGATCCCTATGTTCTGGCGGAGCGCTTCGGCGTGGACGCTCTGCGCTTCTTCCTGCTGCGTTCCTTCCCCTTCGGCTCCGACGGCAATTTCTCCAACGAGGCGCTGATCAACACCATCAACGTAGACCTTGCCAACGATCTGGGCAATCTGGTTTCCCGCACGGTGGCCATGGCGCAGAAGTACTTCGGCCAGCGCCTGCCTGCGGTGCAGACGGCGGACGAGGAAAAGGACGCCGAGCTGATCGCCATGGTATCCTCCCTCCGGGATAAGTACGAGGAGCAGATGGAGAAGTATGCCTTCCAGAACGCTCTGGCGGAGGTCTTCAAGGTCATCTCCCGCGCCAACAAGTATATCGACGAGAACGCCCCCTGGGTGCTGGCCAAGAGCGAGGACGGTAAGCCCCGTCTGGCGAAGGTGCTGTACAATCTTCTGGAGACCATCCGCATCTGCGGCGGTCTGCTGAAGCCCTTTATGCCTGACACCGCGGCGGAGATCGCCCGCCGTCTGGGCGATGCCCGGACGGACTGGGACAGCCTGACGGGCTTCGGCGTTCTGCCCGCCGACGTCGCCACCGTAGCCGGCCCCGCCCTGTTCCCCAGAATCGACGTGGAGAAGGAGCTGGCCGCGCTGGAGGAGCTGAACAAGCCCCCCGTCCCGGCGCTTCAGATCGAGCCTTACAGCGAGGAAACGGTGGATTTCGACACCTTCTGCAAGTCCGACCTGCGGGCGGTGAAGGTCAAGGACTGCCAGCCGGTGAAGAAGAGCGACAAGCTGCTGTGCTTCACCCTGGACGACGGTACCGGCACCGACCGTCAGATCCTCTCCGGCATTGCGAAATACTATAAGCCTGAGGAGTTGGTGGGCAAGACCCTGGTCGCCATCACCAATCTGCCTCCCCGGAAGATGATGGGCAAGGAGAGTAACGGAATGCTCCTGTCCGCCATCCACACGGAGAAGGGCGAGGAGAAGCTGAATCTGGTAATGGTCAGCGATGCCATCCCCGCCGGCGCGAAGCTGTGCTGAGAGGATAAGTTGAATACACCAACGGCGTGACCGCAAAGGTCACGCCGTTGGTGTTTGTTGGGATGGCGGGAATGCGATACCGTTCTGGCTTATTCTGCAAATTGGAAGTTGTTATTCTTTATTGCTTTTGAAAACCATTACAAGTCCAACAATTCCAACAATTATCCCGACAAGAGCAAATGGGAAATCGCTAAAACTTGCCAACACGGTTCGATTCATTTCTGCGCTACTTGCACTTAAGAGTATTCCAAATAGAATAACTGCTATACCCTTTAACCTGCTATCACTCATTTTGCTTACCTCCACAAATTCTGATTTCTGATCCTGATCTTATCATATCACAAACAAAAAAACAAGACCGCCCTGCTGCGTTCATTCACCGGCATCCTTCGCCCCGCCATCTCCCGAAAGGGCAGGTATTCCATAAACATCTGAACCGCCGGGGTCAGATGCGCCCGGTTTTTCATGGCAAGCCCAAGCTTACCCATGCTGTACCATGCGTTCCCCCGCTCCTGGGTCGTGACCATTCTGCTGGTCAACAGCGGATTTTTGCGGAAAGGGACATAAAGCTGCCGCATAGTCCCACATACCATCAGGCTGTGCTGCCGGACAGAACCTGGAAAACGTTCCTTTTCCAAAGAAAATGCGGGGAAAGGCATTCGCCTTTCCCCGCTCGGTTAAAAACTCAGTTCGCGGCAGAAATTGCGGTGATGTGGGGGTTGACGCCCTCGTACCAGTACAGGAACCCTTCGGCGTTGATCACGTCGCCGATTTGCAGCGCTTCCACAGCCTGATACACCTCGGTGTCCTGGCCGCACAGGTAGGACTCTACGCAGAAGGTGTAGGTCTGGCCGTTCACGGTGACGTTGAAGTACAGGTCGTTGCCCTTCTCGCCGGAGCCGTCCCAGTTGTACAGGAAGGCCGCCTCGTTGCCGTTGGCGTCGGTGCTGGGAGCCACGGTCAGGCCGGTGAAGGAAACGAACTCGTTCTGATGGTCGATCAGCGTGTCGGTGCCCAGCAGGTCGGTGACGTCCAGCGGCTCGGCAATGTAGGAATCGCCCTTGACGAACTCAAAGGTGCCGTCCATGATCTCCACCTCGCCGGACCACTCGCCCTTGTAGCCGGTGACACGAATCTTGGTGCCGGGAACCAGCTTGGCGGCGTCCTCTTCGGAGCAGGCCAGCTCGTACAGGAAGTAAGCGCCGTCGGGGCTCTGGCAGTAAACGGTGACCTTGTTGTCCCACCAGGACTGATGGGCCTGGACGTAGGTCTCGACCACAACCTCGGTTTCGTTGTCGGCGGCCACATAGTCGGCGTGGCTCATTCCGGCATCCTTCTTGGCACAGGCGGCGAAGGACAGAACCATTGTCAGAACCAGAAGCATGGCAATCAGCTTTTTCATGTTTCAAAACTCCTTTTTCATATATCGTACCACGGGGTACAGCTCCATTATACTACAGGATTTTCGGAAATCAATCCTTTTTGCGGCGCATTTTCCGCTTTTCCCGGAGAACATAGATGCCCATCCCCACCCAGCAGACCGCAAGGCCGATCAGCAGCGCTTTGGAAACGGCGGGCAGCGGCCCTAAGCCGCTGGCGGATACCTGAATCTGGTCTAAGCGGTACAGGGAGGAAACGTCGCTGTAAAGAGACGAAAGGTACTTGGCGTTGACCGTCTGGTGACGGCGCACGGATTTGTTCACGTCCTCGATCAGCTGTCCGGCGGCGTTGCGCAGGGACGCGGAGCCGTTGAACACGGGGGTGACGAAGGTGCAGTCCGTGTAGCGCATCAGCAGCTGGGCGGCCTCGATCTTGGCGCGGTAGTGGGTGTCGTTATCCTCGCCGCAGCGGCTTAAATAGTCCTGATAGGCGGGGCTTTCCTGAGCCTTGGAGGTGACGGGGATGTACCCCTCCGTCTGGGAATAGGCGATCTGCACGTCATCGGTCAGCAGATACTGGGCAAACAGCCAGCTTGCCAGCACCTCCTGGGAATCGGACTTGTTGAACACGCACACGGACGGCCCCTGGGAAATCATCCGGGGCTGCTCCGGGTCAAACTGGGGAACCGGCAGCACCGCCAGCTCAAAGGGAATCAGCTTTTCCTCGGCAATGTCGATGAGAGGGGCGTCGGCGCCCATCCAGGTCGCGCCGGCGGTGGAGTCGATGGCGAAGATGCACTGTCCGGCGTTGAGGAAATTGGCGGGATAGCCTGCCAGCTTGAAGGTGTTGAACGCCCCGGAGGCGGCATACTGGGCGATGGTGGTGAGGATTTCGCCCGTGGTGTCGTTGAACAGCTGCACCTCGCCGCTGCCGGTGGAGTAGCCCGCGCCCCGCTGCTTGAGCATCTGAATCATCATGTTATCCGTGGACTTGTAAATAAAGGGAATCAGCACCTTCTGGCCGTTCAGCAGGTAATTCCCGGCGCTGTCCTTCCCCAGAGCGGCCTCGGATACCTCCCAGACAAAGTCCCAGGTCAGAACCTCGGGAAGGGTATACCCCAGCTTTTCCACATAGGTCTTGTTGACGTAGCAGGCTTCCGTGGAGCGCATGTAGGGAATGGCGTAATAGTGGCCGTTGATAGCGCATTCCGACAGAAACTGAGGGATAATTTCCGCCTGCGTGGGGGAGTCAAAGCGCACCTCGCTGCCACCAAGGCCATATTTTTCGTCGGCGAACAGGTCGTCCAGGGGAACCACCGTGTCTTCGCCGGTGAGATAGGTCGCGATGTGGTCGGGGTAGGTGATGCAGACATTGGGGGTGGTGTCGGTTGCAATGTTGGTGATGACGTCGTTGTAGATTTTGCCGTAATCCGTGTACAGCCGGAGATTCACGGTGATGTTGGGATACAGTTTTTCAAAGTCCGCGATGGCCTGCTTGTAGATGTTCACCTGGGTCATATTGGTGTCGTTTTTCGCCCAGAAGGTAATCTCATGGCGCCGGGAGGTATCAAACTCATCGGGAACTGGATAGGAACTGGAAGCGGCGGTATCTTCCTCGGAGGAAAGCGTACCGTGGCAGCCGGTGATGGAAAGGGTCAGCACAAGGGCAAGGGCGAGGGCAAGCAGCTTTTTCATCCCTTCACGCCCCCTCTCGAAACGCCCTCCATGATCTTCTTCCGGAAAATCAGGAACAGAACGATCAGCGGCAGGGAAATGGCCACGACAGCCGCCATCATGGCGGGGATGTTCTCCCGGCCAAAGCCGTTTTCCCGAATCTCCTGAATGCCGTTGGACACCAGAAAATAGGACTGGTCGTCGGTAATCAGCCGCGGCCAGACATAGGCGTTCCAGCACTCGATGACCTTCAGAATGGTGATGGTGACAACGGTGGGGCGGCAGATGGGGATCATCACCTTGAACAGATACTTGAGGTCGGAGGTGCCGTCCACCTTGGCGGCGTAGTAAAGCTCGTCGGGAACCTGGGAAAAGGTTTCCTTCAATAAATAGATGTAAAATACCGACGTTACGGAGGGCAGAATCAGGCCGGTGAAGGTGTTGCGCAGGTTCAGGTCGGTGATGGTGACGAAGTTGGTGATGACCACCAGCTCCGTGGGGATCATCATCAGGGACAGAAACAGGGCAAACACCAGGTCCTTGCCCTTGAAGCTCAGCCGGGCAAAGCCATAGGCCGCCAGCACCGTGACAATGAGCATCAGGCCGGTGGTGACGACGGTGAAGACGATGGTGTTGAGAAAGTACCCCCCCAGCGGCACCTGGGTGAAGGCATCCACGTAGTTTTGCAGGGTGGGAGACAGGGTGTACAGCTTGGGAACCCACTCGGAATTGTAGGCGCCGTAGCTTTTGACGGAGGAAAGCACCATCCAGTAGAAGGGAAACAGCACCAGAATGCCCCAGACGGTCAGAAAGAAATAGGTAATTGTTTTTCTGACCCGATCCCGGAGACGGGCGTTTTTCTCGATCTTTTCGTAATCCAAATTCGCCGCCTCCTTTTAGTAGTGGACGTGCTTCCTGCTCACCAGCAGGTTGATGCAGGTGATGGTCAGCACGATGGCGAAGAGCACAATGGCCGCGGCGGAGGCGTAGGAGGGGTAGCCGCCGGAGTCGCCGTAGAGCATGTCGTAGATGTAGCCGACAATGGTGTTCATCCCGGCGGCGTTCAGGTTGGTGCCGAACAGGGCGACGGCGTCGGAGTAGGCCTTGAACGCGCCGATAAAGCCCGTGATGACCAGATAGAATACCGTGGGGGAAATCATGGGCAGGGTGATTTTGGTAAAAATGCGCCACCGGGGAGTGCCGTCCACTTTGGCGGCGTTGTAATAGGTCTGGTCAACGGAGGCCAGCGCCCCGGTGAGAATCAGGATTTTGAAGGGCAGAACGACCCAGACGGTGTAGAAGCACAGCACGAACATCTTCGCCCAGTAAGGCCCGTCGATGAAGTCCACCGGCCCCGCGCCGAACCAGCTCAGGATCAGGTTGACAAGGCCGTCAGAGTAGGGCGTCCGCTTGAAAAAGATCATAAACACCAGACCCACCGCCAGCGTGTTGGTCACGTAGGGCAGAAAGTAAACGGTCTGGTAAAGCTCCCGCAGCTTCTGAATGGAGCTGAGTCCCACGGAAATCAGCATGGCCAGAGAAGTGGAAAGGGGTACGGTGATCAGCACCAGCAGGAGCGTATTTTTCAACGCCTGCAAAAAATAGGGGTCCCGCAGGACGTAGCGGTAATTGTAAAGCCCGGTGCCGAAATAGGTCTGGGACGCGAAATTATACCCTTCCTCAAAGGAGTAGGTCAGCACGTCAATGAGGGGATACACCAGAAACAGCCCCAGAAACACGGCGGCGGGAAGCAGATACAGCCAGCCCTTCCAATTGTTCTTTTCCATAGGCTTTTCCTCGCTTTAGCCAAAATCGATCCGCGCGCCGGTTTCCTTGTGGAACAGGAACACCTTATTGGGCTTTAAGTCAAAGCGCACCTTTTGAGACACCGTGTTGACGGCGTTTTCCGCGCTGATGATGGAGCGGATGGTCACGTTCCGGGACTTGGGGTGGGTGGAGACCACGCTGATATCCCGCCCCATGACCTCTACCCGGGACAGGTCGCAGCTTAAGGCGCCGGTCTCCGACAGGGTAAAGCCCTCGGGACGGATGGCGGCGGTGACGCTCCGGTCGGCCACGCCGGGGACGGTCAGCACGGCCTCCTCGCCGATGTACAGCTGCCCGCCCTTCACCTCGCCGTCAAAGACGTTGATGGGCGGCGTCCCCAGGAATTTCGCCACGAACAGATTCACGGGGGAATCGTAAACCGCCTGGGGCTTGCCGATCTGCTGCACCACGCCGTCCTTCATGACCACAATCAGGTCGGAAATGGACATGGCCTCCTCCTGGTCGTGGGTGACGAACACGGTGGTGATGCCGGTGGCCTTCTGGATGCGGCGGATTTCCTCCCGGGTCTGGAGCCGCAGGCGGGCGTCCAGATTGGAAAGGGGCTCGTCCAGCAGCAGGATTTTCGGCATTTTTACCAGCGCCCGGGCAATGGCCACACGCTGCTGCTGGCCGCCGGACAGCTCCTTGGGCTTGCGATCCATCAGCTCCTCGATCTGCACCAGCTTCGCCGCCTCCAGCGCCATGTCGGCCATCTGCTGGCGGGTGAGCTTGTCCTTGCCCGTCCGGTTTTCCAGAGGGAAGGTGATATTCTGCCGCACCGTCAGGTGGGGGTACAGGGCATAATTCTGGAACACCAGCCCCACGCCCCGGTTTTCCGCGGGCAGGTCGGTAACGTCGTCGTCTCCAAAGAAGATACGGCCGGAGGTGGGCTTCTGCAATCCGGAGAGCAGGTTCAGCGTGGTGGACTTGCCGCAGCCCGAGGGGCCCAGCAGCCCCAGCAGCACGCCGTCGGGAATCTCAAAGGAGAAATCGTTTACGGCGACAACGTCGGCGGGCTGCTTTTTGCTGCGGCTGGGGAACTTTTTCGTCAGATTTTGCAGGGTGACTTTCATGGAACCACAGTCCTTTCAAAGCGTTGCCTCCATTATATGCCACAAAGCTTTTCTTTTCAAGAAAAAAGAATATTCCGGGCAGCAAAAGGGCAGGAAACGCAAAACGTTCCCTGCCCTTTTGCTTTTTCATACTATTTCTCGATAAAATGGTTAACACCATTTTATCCTGCGAATTCTTCGCAGGCCGCCGGTGGCGGCGAGAAATGTATGGACTTACGTTTTTTGCGGCTACGCCGCTGGCTGCTGAAACAGCAGCCGAATAAAACGGTTTTTAACCGTTTTATTGAAAACTAGTATCAACTGCACGGCGGCCACGAAAGCCGCCGGGAGAATGGTTATAGCGTCGCCGCCATGACGGCCTTGATGGTGTGCATCCGGTTTTCCGCCTCGTCGAAGACGATGGACTGCGCGCCCTCAAAGACCTCGTCGGTCACCTCCATGCAGTCGATGCCGAATTTGTCGTAGATCCGGCGGCCGATGGTGGTGTTCAGGTCGTGGAAGGCGGGAAGGCAGTGGAGAAACCGGCATTGGCTTCCGGCCGTTTCCATCAGCGCCTTTGTCACCCGGTAGGGGGTCAGGTCTTCGATCCGTTCCTGCCAGACGCTGTCCGGCTCCCCCATGGAGATCCACACGTCGGTGTAGATCACGTCCGCGCCGGGGACGGCTTTGCCGGGGTCGGTGATGAATTCCAGCACCGCGCCTGTTTCGGCGGCAACGGCCTGACACTGGGCGATCAGCTCAGGGTTCGGGAAATACTTTTCCGGGGCGCAGGCCACGAAGTGCATTCCCATCTTGGCGCAGCCCACCATCAGGGAATCCCCCATGTTGTACCGGGCATCGCCCATGTATACCAGCTTCCTGCCCTGCAAACCGCCGAAATGCTCCCGGATGGTGAGAAAGTCCGCCAGTATCTGGGTGGGGTGAAATTCATTGGTCAGGCCGTTCCAGACCGGCACGCCGGAAAATTCCGCCAGCTGCTCTACGATGGTTTGCGCATAGCCCCGGTATTCGATGCCGTCGTACATCCGACCCAGCACCCGGGCGGTGTCGGCGATGGATTCCTTTTTGCCCATCTGGGAGCCGGTGGGGCCGAGATAGGTCACCCCCATACCCAGATCGTGTCCCGCCACCTCAAAGGCGCAGCGGGTGCGGGTGGAGTCCTTTTCAAACAGCAGCACGATGTTCTTCCCCTCATGGATACGGTGGGGGATGCCCGCTTTTTTCTTCGCCTTCAGCTCCGCCGCCAGATCCAATAGATAGGTGATCTCCGCCGGGGTGAAGTCCAGCAGCGTCAGAAAGCTTCTGCCTTTCAGATTCATAGGTTTCCTCCACCGAGCTGCCCCTTTACGTAGGCAATCTGGGCATCCACGGAGGAAGCGGAGGTGCCGCCCTCGGAAATCCGCTTTTCCACGCACACCGTCAGGTCGATATCGTGGTAGAGGTCACCCTCAAACAGCTCGCTGTAGGAGCGGTAGGTTTCCAGGGGCAATGTCTCCAGCACGCAGCCGTCGGCAATGCACCGCGCCACGATCTGGCCGGAAATCTTGTAGGCGCTGCGGAAGGGCATTCCCTTTTTCACCAGGTAGTCCGCAAGGTCGGTGGCGTTGATGAAGCCGCCCTGAGCGGCCTTTTTCATGGTCTCCGGCTTCACGGTCATGGTGGAAAGCATGGGGGCAAAGACCTTCAGGCACATTTTTACCGTGTCCACGGCGTCGAAAACCGCTTCCTTGTCCTCCTGCATGTCCTTGTTGTAGGCCAGAGGCAGCCCTTTCAGGGTGGTGAGCAGCCCCATCAGGTCGCCGTAGACCCGGCCGGTCTTGCCACGGACAAGCTCCGCCATGTCGGGGTTCTTCTTCTGGGGCATGATGGACGAGCCGGTGGTGTAGGCGTCGGACAGCTCGATGAACTTGAATTCCCAGCTTGCCCAGAGGATGATCTCCTCGGAAAACCGGCTCAGGTGCATCATGAGTATGGAAACGGCGCTCATCAGCTCCACGCAGAAGTCCCGGTCGGACACGCCGTCGATGGAGTTGCGGGCGATATCGTCAAAGCCCAGCTTCCGCGCCTCAAAGCGCCGGTCGGTGGGGTAAGTCGTTCCCGCCAGGGCGCAGGAGCCGATGGGACAGACATTCATCCGTTTCCGGCAGTCGCCCAGACGGCCGAGATCCCGCAGGAGCATCATGGCATAGGCCATCAGGTGGTGGGAAAACAGGATGGGCTGCGCCCGCTGCAAATGGGTGTAGCCGGGCATGATGACGCCCTTGTTATTCTCCGCCTGGGCGACGATCGCCGAAAGCACATCCTTTACCAGCGCGGTAATCTCATCGATTTGGTCTTTCAGGTACATTCTCAAATCCAGCGCCACCTGATCGTTCCGGCTGCGGGCGGTGTGGAGCTTCTTTCCCACATCCCCCAGGCGCTGGGTCAGCACCTGCTCGACGAACATGTGGATGTCCTCGCAGCCGAAGTCAAATTCCAGCGCCCCGGATTCCAGGTCGTTCAGAATTCCCTGAAGCCCGTCAATGAGCTGCCCGGCCTCGGTCTGGGAGATGATACCCTGCGCCCCCAGCATGGCGGCGTGAGCCATGGAGCCGGTGATGTCCTGCTTATAAAGTTTGCAGTCAAAGCGGATGGAGGAATTGAAATCATCCGCGATGCTGCTGACCTCGCCGGAAGTCCGTCCGGCCCATAGTTTGCTCATAAATCTGTCCTCGGATAGTTTTTACAGCTTCCCCTGCTCCCGCAGCGCCTGCACCTTGGTGGGCAGGCCCCACAGGTTGATGAAGCCGGCGGCCTGGTTCTGGTCGTAGTCGCTTTCGCCGAAGGTCACCAGATTCTCGGAGTACAGGGAGTAGGGGGAGGTGGTGCTTGCGGGGATGATGTTGCCCTTGTACAGCTTCAGCTTCACGGAGCCGGTGACGTACTTGTTGCTTTCATTGGCAAAGGCGGTCAGCGCCTCCTGCAGAGGGGAGTACCACTTGCCGTTGTAGATGAGGTCGGCGTAGTCCACTGCCAGCTTCTGCTTGACGTGGAGGGTGTCCTTGTCCACGGTGAGCATTTCCAGCTGCTCATGGGCGAAATACAGGATGGTGCCGCCGGGAGTTTCGTATACGCCCCGATCCTTCATGCCCACCAGCCGGTTCTCCACGATGTCGATGATGCCGATGCCGTTGGCACCGCCCAGCTGGTTCAGCTTCTCGATGATCTTGGACGCCTTCATCTTCTCGCCGTCCACGGCCACGGGTGCGCCCGCTTCAAAGTCAATGGTCACATAGGTGGGAACGTCGGGGGCCTGCAGAGGGGAGACGCCCATTTCCAGGAAGCCGGGCTTTTCGTAGTTCGGCTCGTTGGCGGGGTCTTCCAGGTCAAGCCCCTCGTGGCTCAGATGCCACAGGTTCTTATCCTTGGAGTAGTTGGTCTCCCGGCTGATCTTCAGGGGCACGTGATGGGCTTCGGCAAAGTCGATCTCCTCGTCCCGGGACTTGATGTCCCACTCCCGCCAGGGGGCGATGATCTTCATGTCCGGGGCGAACCGCTTGATGGCCAGCTCAAACCGAACCTGATCGTTGCCCTTGCCGGTCGCGCCGTGGCAGATGGCGTCCGCGCCCTCGGCCAGCGCGATTTCCGCCAGCTTCTTGCCGATGACGGGACGGGCAAAGGCGGTGCCCAGCAGGTAAGTCTCATACTTGGCGTCCATTTTCAGGGCGGGGATGATGACCTCGTCCACCATCTCGTCCACCAGGTCGGCGACGATCAGTTTGCTGGCACCGGTGGCGATGGCCTTGGCCTCCAGTCCCTCCAGCTCATCGGCCTGACCGACGTTGCCGGCCACGGCGATGATCTCGGGGTTATTGTAGTTTTCCTTCAGCCAGGGGATGATGATGGATGTATCCAGACCGCCGGAATATGCAAGGACAATTTTCTTGATGCCTTCATGATTATTCATATATATAGCCTCCAAATGAATTTTATTCGTGTTTCGTGAGTAAGTATACAGGATTATAGCGCCGCAAATGGGATTTGTCAACGGCTGATTTGAATAAAAATCCACGGGAGTGAATTTTTGGAACTTTGCCCGTTTCTGCGCCTTCCCCGCCCGCGGATACGGTCAAATTCACGAAAACTCATGAAAAACGCCCCGCGGAGGTGGGCGGGGCGAATCAGACAGTTAACAGGAACGGTGGGATAATGAACTGCACCCCTTGCCTCTCCCTTTGGAAGAGGTGGACGAGCGAAGCGAGGACGGAGAGGGTATACCAGGGTGCAGTACCCTCTCAGTCACCTTCGGTGACAGCTCCCCCAAAGGGGGAGCCAAGGGGCTGCCTCCGTTCGCTGCTTCCCAACCACCCAGGAACGGCGTGGCCGCCGCCCTTCCACCGGGATTTGCCCGTCTCCCTTGCAATTATCCGTGGACTTTGCTATACTGATGGCAAACAAAGAAGGAGTATATTCTATGGGTGGTTTCTTTTCTCTGGATTCCAAATTCATGCAGGTCATGAGCCGGGTCGCCGACCTTATCATTCTGAATGTGATCTATCTCGTGACATGCCTGCCCGTGATCACCATCGGCGCGGCCGGCACGGCGATGTACACCGTGTGCTTCCGCCTGGGCACCGACCGGGAGGGCAGCCTGGTGAAGGGCTATTTCCGGGCGTTCCGGGACGAGTTCCGGCAGGCGACGCTGATCTGGCTGTTTCTGCTGCTGTTCGGCGCGGCCGCCTGTGTCAATATCTTTTTGTTTCTCAGCATGGACGGGTGGATGCACTATCTGTTTTTCCTGTTTGTGCTGTTCCTTACGATGGTGGTGATGATGGCAAGCTACGCCTTCCCGCTGCTGAGCCGGTTCCGGAACGATACCAAGTCCGTCCTGAAAAACGCGCTGATTTTCAGCGTGGCATACCTGCCCCGGACGGTGCTGATCGTGGTGATCAACGTATTACCCTGGGCGCTGCTGCTGACGAACCTGTATTTGTTCTTACAGGTGGGCTTTATCTGGGTAGCCGTCTATTTTGCCGCCGCGGCTTACATCAACACCCGCCTGCTGAAAAAGGTATTCGCTCCCTACATGGAGCCGGAGGAGAAAGAACAATGATCGCGCGGAAAACCGCTTTGGAGGAAGCCCGGAGAGTCAACGAGCTGTTTGCCATCTGCTTTGAAATGCCCTATGCCAACTGCCCCGCCGACCCGGAGAAGGACGACGCCGCCCACTGGGCGGCCTTCGACGAGGACGGAGAGATGATGAGTACCTTCACCGTTTCCGATTTTACGGTGCAGTTTGACGGCAGTCCCTGCAAAATGGGAGGCATCGGCGGCGTGGTGACCCTGCCCCAGTACCGCCGCCGGGGCGGCATCCGGGCGTGCTTCCGGGAGGCCTTGCCGGATATGTATGCGTCGGGCTGCGATTTTTCCTATCTGTACCCCTTCTCCACCGCCTACTACCGGAAATTCGGCTACGAAAACTGCGTGCAGAAATACGGCTGGACGGTGGATTTGGCGCTGCTGAATCCGCCGAAGGAGGGCGGCAGCTTCCGTCTTGCGGAAAAAGGCCGCCTCATGACCGCCGAGATCCGCTCGCTGGATGCCCTTTGGGAATCCCACTATAACATGATGGTGCTCCACGGGGACGAGGACTATACCTGGGCGGAAAAAAGCGACCCTGCGGTGAAGCAGGATTTCACCTACGTCTGCTTCGACGCCGCCGGGAAGTCCAACGCCTACACGACGTTCCGGCTTGCCGACGAGCCGGACGGGCGGAATCTGATTTGCAGTCGGTTCTGCTTTGCAGACAAGGGCGGCTTCCGGGAGCTGATGCGCCTGTTCAAGAGCCTGTCCTCCGACCACCGGTTCGTGAAATTCTCCACCCCCGCCAACCCGGCCATGCAGTATTTCATGCCGGAGTGGTCCCTGGGCGCGGTCAGCTGGAGCGTGCAGAGCGCTGGCATGGTTCGCGCGGTGAATGTGGAGTCCGTGCTGAAAAAGGCGCGGTACATTGGCAGCGGCAGCGTCTGCGTAGCGGTGCAGGACGGCCAGATTCCGGAAAACAACGACAGCTTTACCGTCACCTTTGCAGACGGCAGAGCGGTGAGCGTAGCGCGGGGCGGAGAAGCCGACGTGGTGATGACCGTCCCCACCTTCTCGGCGCTGATCACAGGCGTCGGGGATTTCGCGGAAGCCAGGGCAGCGTTCCCCGGGCTGGAGGTCAGAAAAGAAAATCCATGCCTGAGCCAGGTATTTTTCCGCAAACCCCTGATGATCGCGGACTACTTTTAATAAACAACCTCCCGAACGGCGTCGGTTCGGGAGGTTCCGTTTACGGAGGGAATACCATCGGGTTGGTGCTCTGTTTATCCCGGATACCCCGTCCATGCCTGATGTAACAGTTAACACCCGGAAAGGTGTCTATGTCAGTTATGAACCGGCACAAAGTGGGTAGCAAAAAAGCGAGTGTCCCCATAGAACATCAAATCCTATAAGAACACTCGCAGTGGTGCGGGCAACAGGACTCGAACCTGCACGCTTTTGGCAGTGGAACCTAAATCCACCGAGTCTACCAATTCCACCATGCCCGCTTCTTTTCGCCGAATGCGCCGCTGTCTGCTTCGCATTCCGCCCTACGAGTTATCTTAACACGAACACATGTCAATGTCAATCCACACGATTTCACGACCACGACAATTGCATGAGTTACAAATTCATGAACATCTTGTGAAAATGGCGCCGTTTTGATGCCCTATAATGGTCCCCTTGTCAAGACCACTCTTGAGGAAATAATCGTGAACACATTCTGACTTTGGCCGTGCCCGAGCCAGGATGTTTTGAGCTTGGCAGCTCCAGCCGCCTGCGTCAGCAGGTTGCCTTGACAGGATGTGACCGGTCTGTTATACTGCCCGGCGCGAGGTGGGCAGCTGTGGATCCTGACTCCGTCGCACCCTCGCCGCTGAGGACTGCAACAGGCCGGGCGCGTCCTGTCAAGGTCGGCGGTCAGGCTACGCGAAAACTTGCGTAATAGACCGCATCCGGCGTGGCATAGTCCAAGGCCTCATGAGGACGCAGACGGTTGTAATCATCGATGTAGCTTCGGATCGACTGCCGCAGTTCCCGGGGGGGGGGAGCGGAATTCATTGATGTAAATCAGCTCCGTTTTCAGGCTGCGGAACCAGCGTTCGATCATAATATTGTCTGCCCAGCGGGATTTACCGTCCATGCTCTGGCGGATATGCAGTCCTTTCAAAAGCTGTTTATACTCGTTGCTTGTAAACTGGCTTCCCTGATCAGAGTTGAGAATTGCCGGGGTTCCGAACCTGTCCACAGCGCTGCGGACGGCTTCCAGGACGGGCTGTACGCCCAGAGTATCGGAGAGATTCCATCCCACAATCTTTCTGCTGCACCAGTCGATGATGGCAGTGAGATACATGTGACTGCGGTTCAATTTAATGTAAGTGATGTCAATAGACCAGACCTGATTTGGGAAGGAAACCACCTTGTTCCGAAGCAAATAGGGTACAATTGCCTCCTGAAAGTTGCGCTTTGACAGGTTTGGCTTTGGATAGACCACCCAGATTCCCATTTCCCGCATCAGGCGGCGCACCAGCTTTCTGCCCACCCTGTAGCCTTCTTCCTGGAGCTTGACCGTCAGTTTACGGCTGCCCAGGGCCGGGAGCATGGTATGCCAATAGTCCAGCCGTGCCATGAGCATTTCCGGCAGCAGACGCTTTTCCTCATCTGGTGCTGCAGGCTTGGTGTAAAGGGAGGAATGGCTGATCCCCAGCAGCTCGCACTGCCGGCGCACAGACAGCTCAGCGTTGTTTTTCCGGATCAAGCTCCGGGACGGGTTTCCCGACTGCACGAAAGCAGCCCTGCAGGAAGTTGCGTTCAACAGTCAGCTGACCAATGGTTTTCAGCATCTTGTCCCGTTCCTTCGCTGCAGCAGCCTCCTTTCTCTTTCACTGCCTCCCGATTATCCCGCGTGCGCTGGCTCTCCGTGAACTTGAAGTTGTTGGCAACCAGCCGCTGCAAGCCCTCAAACGCCCAGAGGAAAATCCCCTCGGCTTCGGCTTTCATCTTTTCGGCAAGGTCAGGATCATCTATCCGTCCCGCAGGCTTTTCCCTGGTAGTCAGCACAAGCTGTCGGCGGTAAAATCCATCGCTCCGGTCATAAAGTGCTTGCAGATCGCCATTGGAGAACGCCAGTAGGCGGGCAAACATCCAACCCTGATAGCTCTGCTTGCCCTTGCGCTCCAAATCCATTTTGCCTTGAGCGGTCACGATGGACTTGACGTAGTTGGTCTGCCGCAGCGCTTCCATCCGCATATCGTCATCCACACACAGCAGAATGTGTTCCAGATCCGCACGGGCAAAACGGTTTTCGGAAATTTTGCCAATACTGCCGTCCTTCATGTTGCTGCCGAGAAGCGCACCCAGCACAGCGCCGATCTGCGATTTTCCTTCGCCGCCGTTTCCCTTAATCACCATCATCCGCTGCCCCTTGTTGCTGGGAATCAGGCAATAACCGATGAACTCCTGTAAGGTTAGAATGTCCTCTGTATAGAGAAGTCCATCCAGAAAGGAAAGCCACCGGACGGGAGCCGGTGCGTCAGGGCGGTATGCCACCGGCAGTCTGCTCCGCACAATGTTCGGTCTGCCCTCGGTAAAGCTGCCATCCAGCTTCAAAGTACCGTTTGCCAGATGGATTCTATCTGCCTCCGGCGCAAAGTCCTCCACATGAGCCGCCAGCTTCATCACTTCCAGAATGTTGGTGATCTTGCGGGGAATATTGTTCACGGCGCAGCATTTCAGTTCCTCATAGATTTCGCCCCGGAGCGGCAGATCGTCGGTCACTCTGCCGTCCGGTGTAAAGAAAGCACCATCGGCAAAGATGATTTTCCGGCTGCTCAGAAATTCATCACAGAAGTGGCTTCTAAGCAGCAGATATAAACTAACACCTCTGTGTCGGAAAGCAAACGTGCCATACGCTGCCCAGAACCAGCCGATCAGCCGCAGGCTCCATGTTCGCATGGATGAGGGCTGTAAGTGTTTGCGCGCCATCGCCAGCATCATGCTCCAGTGAAACCCCAGATGCAGGCTCATACAGATGAAGCCCCAGTAAGCGCAGAGGATATGCACCTGCTGTGCAAACCGATTCTCAAAATAAAAATCGCAGTCGATGCCGCAATGACCGTCGCGCTGCTGCTTTTGATGGCCTACGGTCTTGTGGGTGAGGCAGCCCACGAGTGGATCGGCATGGGAATGTTCGCCTTGTCCGTGGCGCACCATGTTTTGAACCTCCGATGGATTCAAGCTGTGCCGCGGGGGCGCTACACGCCTCTGCGCATCGTGCAGACGGCACTGGCAGGGCTGATTTTCCTGTGCATGGTCGGCTCCATGATCAGCGGCATTGTGCTGTCCCGCCATGTGTTTGCGTTTCTCCCCAAGCACGGTGGCTATGAGCTTCATGTTCTCATCCTTTGCTGTGAGAGATCACCCAGTTCAAATTGTCTGGGTCATCAAAGACCACATTGGCTCCACCGTGGTAGTTATAAATGCCCTTTTCGTTGAAGAAGGCGTTGTCGGGTGTTTCAATACGAAGAACCTGGTCGATGTCGGCATCGCTCCAACCGGCATTTTCATAGGCTTCGTGGAGATTTTCGTAGGCCGAGCGGGCCTTGGCGCTGCCGTAATACTCGTCGCCGTCGGCCATGTAGATATAGATTGCCACACTATTCTCCGCAATGGGTGCATAGCTGCCATCCCACTGAGAAGCACCGTGGAGATAGGCGGCGTACAGGTCGGGCCGCATGGCCACCGCCTGAGACATGGTCTCGCCGCCAGCCGAATACCCTGCGGCATAGACGCGGCTGGTGTCCACTGAAAAGTGGTCGATCATGTACTCCGCCAGTTCGTTGGCCTGCCGTGCGGACTTTGCGCCCCAATCGGTGAGCTGACCGGAAACAAGGATCACAGGCTCCGACAGCTTCGTCCACGCCTGCACGCCGTTCCAGCGAAGGTTGCTGCCTGCGGAATCCTCCCCGAACCACATCTCCCCATACCCCGGCATAGCCACGATGAGGGGATAAGTCTTTGCGCTGTCATAGCCGTCCGGCAGATAGTAGCTGAAATGGATGATGCCATCCGCACCGTCCAGCGTCTGGTTTTCGGTGAAGCCGCCCTGTACGGCGGCGTTCTCCGCAGGCTGCTGCGCGACGGCGGCAGTATCGTCACTTTTTGCCGCCGCCTGCGCCGTACAGCCGGAGAGCAGCAGAACTCCCGCCAGTAAACCCGCTAACATTTTTCGCATACCTTGCCCTCCTTCCGAGGAAATACTCGGTTAATCAACCGTTCAGGTCAAGGCCGCTGACCCAATCGGCCACATCGCTCTGGCTGGCGCCACTGGAGAATCGCTGACCGTCCTGCCAGTCGCCGGTGCCCGCCATTTCTTCAAGCAGCGTACCGCTCTGGCCCATGCCGGAGGACGAAGATGTGGCAAAGGGAATGACGGTCTTGCCGGTGAAATCATTGTTTTTTACAAAGGTGTCCACGGGCCACGCTGCGATGCCCCACCAGATGGGATAACCGATAAACACGGTGTCGTAATCGTCCCAGTTTTCGACCTCGGTGGTGGTCAGGGGCACATCCCGCAGGGATTCATCGTCGTGCTCGCGGCTAACTCGACTGTCGCTGTTCGTCCAGTTCAGATCGTCGGAGGTGTAGGGTTCAGCGGGCGTAATTTCAAAGAGATCACCGTCTGCGGCCTCGGCAATATCCTCGGCCACACGCTTGGTGTTGCCGCTGGCGGAATAGTAGACCACCAACACTTTGCCGCCGGAGGTGGTGCTGCCCGAATCGCCTGCCGTGGCATCATCTGGTGTTTCCGACGGGGTGCTTTCAGCGGGTGTGTCATTGGACGGTGTCTGTGCAGGGGTATTATTCGTCTTGCTGCCGCAGGCGGTCAAAGACAGGATCATCAACGCAGCCAACAGCAGGCTGCCGAATTTTTGAACGCTTTTCATAAGATCATCCTCCTATCGCTTTTATTTCACATTTTCCTGAATCCAATTTTCAATGTGATTCGCGATCACATCGTTGTTCAGGTCTTGGAACATGAAGTGGTCATTGCCGGTGATGCCTTCCTGAGGGAGATCCACCACGGTGCAGTTACCGCCCTGTTCGTTGTAAGCGTCGCGGAAGTCGTAGCACGCTTGGCGCATCATCTGCCACATACCGGTTGCCTGAATGGCGGGATCGCCGTTGTCGATGTAATCGCCAAAGTACATGGTGACGGGAATGTTCTTCTCCAGCACGGTCTTGAAATCCTCGCTGTTCGCGCCGGGGGCCCCGCCGGGTTCAATGGCAACGATGGCAGCAATGTGGTCGGTGTACTGCACTGCCGTCCAGCCGGGGCCGCCGCCCTGAGAGTGAGTCACCAGAATGGAGTTCTTTCCAGTGCGCTCATATACTTCGTCAATGGTGGCAGCCACGGCCTTTGCCACGGTCTCGTTATCAAAATCGCCGCCCATGTCAGAGGTCATGCCGGTGTCCGGCGTCATCTGGCGGAAGAATTGATCCACGGAAGCGGCATCGTTGGGGAACTGAGAGCCTTCGTTGACAACAGAATCGCCATTCTCCCAGCGGCCAATGCGGAACTGGGTGTACCAGCGCTGATCCAGCGTCTTGGTGCTGATGTCACCACTGACCGAGGTTGCACCTGCTTCGCCGCGGCGGGGCTCGTCAATGAGGAATACGCCGTGACCCTTGCGAAGAAACATCTCCGACCACCCCTCACGGCCGTCCGGCGTGGTCATCCAGCCCATGCGGGACTGGCCATAGCCGTGGAGGAACACCATGGGAAGCCCGGTTTCCTCTGCGGGGATCTGATAAAGTACATTGGCGTGATCCACATGGGCGGTCTGACCGGCTCCGGTTTCCTCCCACTGGTTCTCCGGGTCAAAGGTTCCGTCGGAGGTCACGGTAATGCCGCCCGCAGAGAAAATGCCCTGCTCTGAAAGGTATAGTGCTTTAATGCCGTCTTCGGTTGTCTGGGCGTTATCGTTCTGCGAGTTGACCGCATCTGCTGTGTTACTGGCGCAGCCCGCCAGCAGAGAAAGGCTCATAATACCGCACAGAAACAGCGCGGCGATCTGTCTGTTCTTCATTGCGTTCTCCTTTACTTCTGCTCGTCTACGGGCGGAACCATTTCCGCGTACTTTTTCAGCAGTTCGGGGGTGTTGGTGTAGTAGCGTACATTCTTGTTGAGGGCGGCGATCTGCGCCATTTCATCATCGGTCAAGGCAAAATCAAAGAGGTCAAAGTTGGACTTGATATGCTCGGGATTCTTGGAGCCGGGGATAACGATGTTGCCGCTCTGAATGTGCCAGCGGAGAATGATTTGGGGCGCGGACTTGCCGTACTTCTTGCCAAGCTGAGTAAACAGCGGTTCCTGAAGCAGCGCCTTGTCGCCGTGGCCCAACGGATACCACGCCTGCGGCACGATACCACTCTCCTTCAGGAAGGCTTTCAGTTCAGGCTCCTGATGATAGGGGTGCAGCTCGGTCTGTAATACCGTGGGGCGCACCTCGCAGATGGAGAGAATCTCCTCAATCTGCGCTTTGTTGAAGTTGGACAAGCCAATGGCTCGCACCTTGCCCTCCTTGTATGCCTTTTCCATCTGGCGATAGCCTGCGATGTAGTTGCCCGCAGGATGGTGGATCAGCAGCAGGTCGATGTAGGGGGTATCCAATCGGGCAAGGGTCTTGTCCACCGCGTCGGGCTGCTCATAGAAGCTGGGCCACAGCTTGGTTTCGAGAAAAATTTCCTCCCGCTGCAAGCCGGACTTCTTCATAGCGCGGCCAACTGCCTTTTCGTTCACATAGGCGTTAGCTGTGTCAATCAGGCGATAGCCATTCCGCAAGGCACTGACGCAGGAGGCCTCTGCCTCGTCCGGGGTCAGAAGAAATGTGCCGATACCGGCCATAGGCATTTTCACGCCGTTATTGAGATTTGCATATTCCATAAAACAACATCCTTTCTGATAAAATCATCTGTTTACGATTTTGCTGCCGCCGAACACCTCTGACATTTCCATGCCGTTCAGTGCCTCGTCGATGTCGCTGACTTCTTCGGCAGACAGCGTAACATCTGCCGCACCGGCATTTTCAAGCAGGCGGCTCAGCCGACGTGTGCCGGGAATGGGTACAATGTACGGTTTTTTGCATAGCATCCATGCCAGTGAGATTTGTGCGGGAGTGGCGTTGTTCTGCTCTGCCAATTTTTGAAGCAAAGTGAGAAGATCGTGGTTGCGGTCGATATTCTCCGGCTGGAACTGGGGCATGACGCTGCGGTAGTCTGTCTCAGCGTCAAACTGCGAGCTCTTATCATACTTGCCGGAGAGAAAACCGTTGGCCAGCGGCGAGAACGCCACATAGCCGATGTGTAGTTCTTCCAGCACTGGGAACAGATTTTCATACCACCGTGCCATCATGGAGTAGCGGTTCTGAATGGCTGTCACCGGACAGACTGCGTGAGCGCGGCGGATCGTGTCCTCCGTGGCTTCGGACAGCCCCCAGTGAGTGATCTTGCCCTCACGGATGAGGTCGGCCATCACACCTGCCACTTCCTCAATGGGGATCTTCGGGTCCAGCCGGTGCTGGTAATAGAGGTCAATCTGGTCGGTACCCAGCCGTTTCAGAGATGCTTCTACCGATGTGTGGATGACCTCCGGGCGGGAATCCGGCACGATCGGCTTATTGGTGGCGGTGCTCGTCATATTAAAATGGATGCCGAATTTGGTTGCCAGCACGATTTTATCGCGGTAGGGCTTCAACGCTGCACCTACCAGTTCCTCATTGTCATGTGGATGCTCCGGTGTACCGTAGACCTCGGCGGTGTCGAAAAAGGTATAGTCCAGATCCACCGCCTGCGCCAGCAGCTCCGTCATTTGTTTTTTGTCGGCCGGTGCGCCATAGGCGTGACTCATGCCCATACATCCAAGGCCAACAGCGGAAACGGTCAAATCACTCCCCAAAGTACGGTACTGCATTTTACACTTCCTTGTTCAGCTTGGCGGCATCGGCCTTGCTGGTCGCCATGCCGCCGTAGGTCATACCGTAGAGACCGGCGAAGCGCTTCATGGTGTACTCGCCCGCCTCCAGCATCCATTTCTCCGGAGCTGCGCCCTGAAACACAAAATACAGTTTGCGTCCGGACAGTTCGCCGTCCTCCACCTTGCCGTAGAAACGATCCAGCACGTTGCGCACGCTGCCGCAGATGTTGTGCCAGTACAGGGGTGAGCCGATGACGACGATGTCCGCCTGCTTCATGGCACCAATGACAGCATCCAGCCCGTCGCCGGGGAGGTTCTGGCCGTATGCACCGATGGTGTAGTCCGTAAGGTTCAAAGTCTCATATTCGTGATCTTTCAGCAGCTCTGCCGCCAGTGCGGCGGTGTTCCCGTTTTTGTTGGGACTGCCGTTGATAAATAAAATACTCATAGCAATGCTCCTTATTTCAGTTTTTGATATTCTTCTTCAATCACTGGTTCACACCACTGACTGCGGCAGTTTTCTCCAGGTACTTCCACAGTCAGATGGGAAAACCAGCTGTCCGGCGCAGCGCCGTGCCAGTGCTTTACACCGGGCATAATGTTGATCACATCGCCGGGGTGTAGCTCCTGCGGCTCTTTGCCCCATTTCTGATAGTAACCGCGCCCGGCCACGCAGATAAGGATCTGTCCGCCGCCTTTGTCCGCCTCGTGGATGTGCCAGTTGTTACGGCAGCCGGGTTCAAAGGTTACATTGAATATTTTGACCTGCGCCGTGGAAACCGGCGCAAGATAGCTCTGCTCGCTGAAATACTGTGCGAAACCGTCATTGGGCGCTCCGATGGGAAATATCATACTGTTTTGATGACGCTGCTTTTCGTCGGCGCTTTCCTCGTCTGCCCAGATGTCCTTTGCCATGCGGAATGCTGCCCATGCCTTCGGCCAACCCGCATAAAATGCGGCGTGTGTCAGGATCTCCGCAATTTCGCTGCGGGTGATCCCATTTTCCTTTGCCATTGCCAGATGATGACCGAAGGAAGTATCCGTCAGCCCCTGCGCCATCAGCGCTGTCACGGTGATGAGGGAACGGTCGCGTGCAGAAAGCTCGCTTTCCCGGCTCCAAACCTCACCGAAAAGAACATCATCATTGAGCTGTGCGAACTTCGGCGCAAATTCACCAAGCACATCTCTGCCTGCTGTAATTTTTCTCATAAAGCAACACCCCTTATCTGTGAAAGTTTGTGAAAATCAGTGGTTCCTTCTGAGGCAAGCCGATCTGCTCCTTACCCAACTGAAAGGACTTCATCATAAACGCCATGTTATACCCCAGTGTCCGCATGGTCTGCAAGCCCTCAGCATCCTGCGCTACTTCCTCGGCAGATCCGCCGTAGACCATATTCCAATACTGGCTGGATGCTACCGGCATCCCGGTCATGGTGAAATACTTGTTCAACACATCGAAGGTGGCGGTGTTGCCGCCCCGGCGGCAGGTGACTACCGCCGCCCCCACCTTCATGGTCTTGTCGATGCCGAGGGTGCTGAAAAACAGTCGGTCCATAAAGGAGATGGCTCCGCCTGCGGGGGAGGCAAAGTATACCGGGCAGCCGATGACAAAGGCATCTGCCTCTGCCAGCTTTGGCGCGACTTCATTGACCACATCGTCAAACACGCATTTGCCTGTCTGGGCACATTTGCGGCAGGCAATACAACCGCGAATGTCCTTGTTGCCCACATGGAGCAGCTCCACTTCGATGCCCTCGGCCTCCAGGGTGTTTTTCAGTTCGGTCAGGGCGGTATATGTGCAGCCCCTTGGATGGGGACTACCGTTTACTAACAGTGCTTTCACCAAAATCACTCCTTATGCGAAAATTGTTTCCAGCCATGCGGCATAATTCTTGACCCAGCCGCCGTCGGAGCCGAAGCCGTGAGGCCAGCCGTTCAGCACGATGCGCCCGGTGGAAATGCCCATTTCAGAGATCACATCATATTGCTGCTGGAACTGACGATAGAAGGGGTCCTCAGTGCCGTAGACATAGAAGGTCGGCGGCAAATCGCCCTCGGTCAACCAGCTTGCATCCATATTTCCCACGCTGAGGCGGCCATAGAAGGAATAGATCATGCCTGCGGCGGAGGCATAGGCGAGAACGGCGTCCAGCTCGTCCGGCACATAGGTGCTGTCCAGCGCCGTGCCGGTCACATCTTCGTCATAGTGCATCAGAAATTCACCGGCCTGAATGCCGCCCGCCGAAAAGCCCATGACGGCAATATCATCTGGGTCAATACCATAGATCTCCGCATTTTTGCGGACAAAACGGACGGCTCTCGCCACATCCAGCGCACCTTCCTCCTGCGTATAAGGAGACAGGCGGTAATCTACGATGAAGGTCTGAAAGCCCAGCTCTCGCAGTGCTGCGGCGGTGGGCAGCGAATCGGTGTAGTTGCCCCGGAACTGATAAGCGCCGCCCGCCATCAGCACCACCGCGCCTTTTGGCTTCACGCCATCCCGGACGGGGATAGCGGTGACATAGGGGCGGAAGTTCCAGTCATCGAAATATCCGGTCATGTCCTGCGTAAACTTTGTCCTGGCGGGGACATTGCCTTCCTCCCAGAGATAGAGCACTTGAATGTTTGCAGGGTCTGCTGCCGTGTTCAGCACGGTGTTTTTACCTGCCGGTTCCGGCATCTTTTGCAGCATGGCTGTGCGGGAATAATCGGAAATCTTGCCGCTGCCGTAGTTGTATGCATCAGGAAAATCGTCCGGCGTGGCTACGGTGTCCGTCGAAGATCCGTTACGCAGATCATCGATGGGGGTGGTAGAAGCAGAACTGCTTTCGTTTGGTTTCGTTGTCATAGCATCCTCAATAACCGCAACGCCGTTTTCCAACTCACCGCCAGGAGTCCCGACGGACTCCCGGCCACAGGCGGTCAGCGACACGACCATGAGAATTGCAAGCATTGCGGCGAAAACTCTGTTCCTACGCATTACAGACCCAGTCCATTGACCCAGGACTGCACATCATCACCGGAGACGCCGGAGGAGAACCGCTGGCCTTCCTGCCACTCGCCGGTACCGGCCATGTCGGCCAGCAAACTGCCGCTCTGACCCATGCCGGAGGAGGAAGAAGTGGCAAAGGGGATGACGGTCTTGCCGGTGAAATCATTGTTTTTTACAAAGGTGTCCACTGGCCACGCTGCGATACCCCACCAGATGGGATAACCGATGAACACGGTGTCACAGGAATCCCAATCGGGAACTTCAGTGGTGGTCAGGGGCACATCCCGCAGGGACTCGTCATCATGTTCACGGCTGACGCGGCTGTCGGGGTTCGTCCAGTTCAGGTCCTCGCTGGTGTAGACTTCAGTGGGAACAATCTCAAAGAGGTCGGCACCGGCGGCCTCTGCAATATCCTTGGCCACCCGTTCGGTGTTACCGGAAGCGGAGTAGTAGACCACCAGCGTCTTGCCGGTTTCGGGCTGGGTCTCCGGCTCGGATTCTGCGGGAGTGGTCGAGGAGCTTTCAGACGGTTCGGTGGCGGGCTGTTCGGTCGGCGCAGAGGTTTCGGGCTGCGTGGTGGAAGATGCAGGCTTGTTGGCAGAGCCGCAGGCGGCAAGGCTAAGTACGAGCACGACACTCAGCAGTAGTGCAGTCAGTCTTTTCATGATAAAATCATCCTTTCAATTCAATTTTAGTTTTATTTACATTCGCAGAGAATGTCATATATTTCATCGTGGGTCAACTTTTTGCAGCAGCCGGGGGTGAAAACGGTAGAATCCGCAATGGCACGGAAGTCGGTGTCGGCGGGAATGCCCAGCTCTGCAAAGGTGGTGGGCAGTCCAATTTCCTTGATGAACGCGGCCAGCGCGTCGATACCAGCGGCGGCCGTTTCCTCATCGTTGCCCTTGGATGCGATGCCCCAGACATTCTGCGCCCAGCGGGCGAAGCGGGCTGTACCGGACTTGCAGATGTGGCGATACAAAACCGGGTGAATGACCGCCAGCCCCGCACCGTGGTTGCAGTTGGTGTAAGCGCCCAGCTGATGCTCGATCATGTGGCACTGGAAGTCCGTGATCTTGCCAATTTTCAAAATACCGTTTTCCGCCATGGCAGACGCCCAGGCCAGCTCGCTTCTTGCATCGTAATTCTCCGGGTCGGTCAGAAGCACGCGGATGTTGCGGATGACGCTGCGCATGACAGCTTCGCCCAAGTCATCGGAAAGATTGTTTTCATCCGGCTTGCCGAAGTAGGTCTCCATGGCGTGGCTCAGGGTATCAAAGGCACCGGAGATGACCTGCTTCATGGGAACGGACAGGGTATAGCTGGGGTCAAGGAAGGCAAAATCCGCCTGTGCGCCCCAAAGGGCGCCCTTGATTTTCTTTTCCTCGTGGGTGATGACGGCACCGTTATTCATCTCGCTGCCGGTGCCGAACACCGTGACGATGGTGCCGAGGGGGATAAACTCCGTTGGGAATGTGTGCTTGGTGTTCTCCAGTTCCCAAATGTCCTCGTCCAGTTTGGCCTGTGCGGAGATGACCTTGCAGCAATCAGAGACGCTGCCGCCGCCCACGGCGAGGATAAGGTCCACATGATTCTCCCGCGCCAGCTTTGCGCCCTCCTGCGCCTTGGCATAGGTGGGGTTGGACATGATTCCGGAGAACTCCACGACTCGCTTTCCCTTGGCGTTCAGAATGCCCATCACCTCGTCATAGACACCGTTGCGCTTGATGGAGCCGCCGCCATAAGCCAGCATGACGGTGTCGCCGTAGTGATCCAGCAGGCAGCCCAGATACTCCTTCACGCCGTCCTTGCCGAAATACACCTTGGTCTTGTTTTCAAAAATAAAGTTGTTCATAAAAACGCATCCTTTCTGAATGTTATTTCTTCATTTGCTGTTCCCAAAAGGCAACGGCATCATTGATCCAGCCTTCGGCGCTGGTTCCAGTCCCAAGTCCAAAGCCGTGACCCAGACCGGAATACACATGAAACTCCGTGTCGATCCCGGCCTGCTGCATGGCTTCGAGCCGCGCCTGCATGACCCGCCAGTTGGCGATGCCGTCCCTGTCACCGACACAGGCATAGGTGGGCGGATCGCTTTCGGAATACTCGCTCAGTCCCGTGTACTGCATGATGACCGCACCGGGACGGGGCAGATCGCCGCCGCCAAAGGCTTCTGCACCGTAAAACCCCAGCCACGCCGCCATTCGCGCTCCTGCCGAGCCGCCCCATAGGGAGTAGCAGCCGGTGTCCACTTCCAGTTCGTCCGCATGGTCAAAGATGAAGCGGATGGCTCTTGCCAAGTCCTCGCAGGCGGTCTGTGCGCCGGGGCGATAAATGAGAGCGAAGGCGTTGTAGCCCTTTTGAGAAAGCTCCAGCGCATGAGGGAAGCTGTCCTGCATGGCGCCCACATAGGCAAAGGCACCGCCTGCATTGCATATGGCGAACTTCTCGCCGGGGACTCCCTTGAAGAAAAACAATCCTGTATCTTCTTTGGCAGGGTCGGCCGCCTTTTCCTCGTTGGTGTAAATGTCATAGAAGATGGTTTGGCCGTCCGCTGCCCGCTCTCGCAGGGTGTTCACGATCTCCACCGTTTCGTCCGGATCGATATGGCTGTAGTAGGTCAGCCCGAGTTCTTCCAGAGTGTCGCCGCTGTAATAATACTCATCCGTTGGAAACAGCAGCCGCCCGAAGCCGTCAAAGGACGGAGCATTGATGACATCTTCGATTTTTGTATTGCGGGTAAATGATTCGGTTTTATTTTGCACGGCGGTTTTATTTTGCACGGATTCGTTCACTTCCTCGTCTACCGCGCCAGAGCTGCATCCGGTCAAGAATAGCATGACGCATAGAACTATTGCCATGTATAAGACTGGTTTCATGGTATCGACCACCTTTTGTTTTCTGCCATTATTATAAGAAAAGCGAGACTTCCGCAGAAGTCTCGCTTTGTTCATCAGTATATACCTTTGGGTTATAATCAGTTGTACAGCTCTTTGCTGATGATTTTGGCTGCATCCAAAAAGCGCTGTACCGTCGGTGTCGGCTCCGGGGAATGGAGAATGCCATAAGGAATGCTGTAATTCCATTCCACTGGGATTACCTTCAAAAGCGGATGGACAGTTGCCCAACCGGGAATAGCCAGCAAAACATCATTGGTGTTCTCACAGCGGTTGAACACATCCATGCTGTAAAAATCAAAATCCACAATGTGAATTTGCGGGTGGTGCTGCCACAGATCGTCCCGAAGCTGATCGACATAGTGGCTCCAGCCGCGGTGCATCAGCAGCAGATTCTCTCCATAGAGGTCAGAAACTTGCAGCTTGTCTTTGTCCGCCAGCCGGTGGTGGATGGAGACTGCACAGCAGAAGCGCCCCCGCGTCAGCTCCAACCCGGCACAGCCCCGCAGGTGCAGCATGGTCTCATCAAAAATACCGCCTACTACATCAATGTTCTTTCCGAGATTTGCAAGGATCTCTCTCGCATTTTCCGGGGTGTTCTCAAAGGGGACGATCTGAAATTTGATGTCCGGGTGCAGCGTTTGAACTCTGGACCAGAGCTCCATCAGGAGTTGTGCCGGAGTCATGGGCGAGGAACCGATGCGGATGATATTCTCATCCTCCTGCATGGCGTTTTTTGCCCGAGTCACGGAGTCCCGGCAATACTGGATGATATATTTTGCATCTTGGTACATAGAGCGCCCAGCTTTTGTGAGTTGCAGCCCCCGGTGGCTACGGTCGAAGAGCTTCACGCCGAGGGATTCTTCTAAAAGATTGATTTGCTTGATGACAGCCGTGGGCGTGATGTAGCTTTCTTCGGCGGCTTTGTTGAAGCTGCCTGCATCCGCCACGCGCAGAAAAGTTTCAAGCTGTGGGTTATACATGAAGCACCTCCTTTATTTTATAGCATTCCAAAATGTTTCAATGCCTCCGTAATGGCTCTTTCCTTTTCCAGTGGGCATTGTGGCTGCCTGGCATCCTCGGATTTCGGTTTATTATAGTTCTCGCGCTCGATAATGCCGTGTTTCTGCTTTACCTGAGCGATATAAAGACTGCTGACATTCAAGCCGCTGTGTTCCAAAACATAATCCTTGATTTGCCCATAGGTTGCCATTCCTCTTTTATCCTGCACCATTTCTTCCACATTCACATCAATATTGATATGTGTCACAGGATTTCTCAGAACTAAGAGACAAACCGTCTCCACATGAGCACACCTCGGGAACAAGTCCGCAGCGGCGGCGGTTTTTAGGGTGTAGCCGCGCTCCTTTAGCAGTGCTACGTCCCGGGCTAGGGTCGCGGGGTCGCAGGAGACGTAGACGATGCGCTTGGGGGACATGCGGCGGAGGGCTTCGATGGTGTCCGCGTTTAGGCCCTTTCTCGGCGGGTCGACTACCACCACATCCGGCCTGACGCCGCTTTTTTCCAGCTCCAGCGCCGCCTGGCCAGCGTCGCCACAGAAAAATTCTGCGTTCAGAATGCCGTTCCGCGCCGCGTTGTCCTTCGCGTCCTCCACCGCCTGGGGGACGACCTCTACGCCGATGACCTTTCCTGCCGCGCCAGCCATGGCCAGCGTGATGGTGCCGACGCCGCAGTACAGGTCCAGCACCGTGTCGGCCTTGGTGATCTCCGCCTGAGAGATCGCCATCTCGTACAGCCGCTGTGCCTGATGGTGGTTCACCTGATAAAATGACCGGGGGGACAGGCGGAAGCTCAGGCCGCAGAGGGTGTCCTCAATATAGCCGGGGCCGTGGAGAGTGAGAAAGCGGTCGCCCAGCACGGCGTTGCCACGCTTCGTGTTCACGGACAGCACCAGCGTGGTAAAGCCGGGAATCCCGCTCAGCCGCTGGATGAGCGCCTCCGGCCGGGGGATTTTTTCCCCGTTCACCGCCAGACACACCAGAATCTGCCCGGATACGGCGCCCCGGCGGACGTAAATGTGCCGCAGAAGCCCCTTGCCGGTGGTCTCGTCGTAGACGCTGACCCGGTATTGGTTTACATAATCAATTACCGCATCCTTTGCCGCGTCGATCTCCTCCGGGAGAATGCGGCAGCGGGCGTTTTCCACCACGTCGTGGGTGCCCGCCCGGTAGAATCCGGCGTAGGCGCGTCCTTTTTTCACCGCCACCGGATACTGCGCCTTGTTGCGGTAGCCGTGGCAGTCGGGGGCGGCGAGAATGGGGACTTCTTCCAGATTCTCGCCGCCAATGCGGTTTAAGCAATTCTTCACCCGCTGGGCTTTCAGCCGGGTCTCCTCGGCGTAGTCCATGTGCCAGAAATCGCAGCCGCCGCAGAGCTTGGCGACCTCGCACTCCCGGTTGACCCGGTGGGGGGACTTTTCCAGAATCTCCACGATTTTTCCCGCCGCCCAGGTCTTCTGCGCCTTCTCCACCCGGACGCGCACCTTCTCCCCGGCGACGGCGTTGGGGATAAACACGGCGCAGCCCTCAATATGGGCGACGCCCTGTCCTTCGGCGGTATAGTCCGTGATCTCGGCTTCGTAAATCTGGTTCTTGATTAGCATGGCATTCCTCACAAAACGGTTTCCATGTGGATATTCCGGGGCTTTAACCCCTGTTTTTCATAGAAGTGCATGGCGCTGTCGTTGCCGCACCACACGTTCAGCGTCACCCTGCGGCAGCCGATCTCCCGGGCATAGGCCAGGGTGTGGTCGTACAGCGCCTGCCCTACGTGCTTGCCCCGGCAGGCTTCGTCCACGCACAGATCGTCAATATACAGCGTGCGGTCGTCCAGGAGCACCGGGTCGTTTTCCCGCACCTGCAAAATGCAGAAGCAGTAGCCCAGCACCTTCCCGTCCTCCACGGCGACGAAAATGGGGCGGGTGTCGTCGGTGAGCATCCGGGCGAGGGTCTGCTCGTCATATTTCTGCGCGCCCGCCCGGAACAGGTCGGGGCGGATGCGGTGGTGGACTTCCCCCACCTGAAGCAGCAAGTTGATCATACCGGGAATGTCCCGGGCTTCGGCAAATCGGATTTCCATTGCAATTACCCCTTTCTGAAAGCTGTTTGCAAGGGGTGCAGACAGTTTATTTTTGTAGTTTACCACATTTTCTCCCGCCGGTAAAGTCCGGGGTTGAGAAAAGGCGAAAAAACTGATATGATACCCCCAAAGGATGGGATGGATATGGATTACGGAAACTGCAATCTCTGCCCGCGGCGGTGCGGCGTGGACAGGACGATGGGACAGCGGGGCTTCTGCGGCTGCCCGGATACCGCCCTTGTGGCCAAGGCCATGCTCCACAAATGGGAGGAACCGGCGCTGGCGGGGGCTGGGGGAAGCGGTGCGGTTTTCTTCGGCGGCTGCACGCTCCGGTGCCGCTATTGCCAGAACGCCGCCATCAGCGGCGGCGCGGTGGGGAAGGCCACGGATTCCGCCGGACTTAGGCAGCTGTTTGAAGACCTGATCGCCCAGGGGGCGGAAAACATCGACCTTGTGACCCCCACCCACTTTCTGCCCACGATTCTCCCGGCACTGCGGCCGAAACTGCCCGTGCCGGTGGTGTACAACTGCGGCGGATATGAGCGGGTGGAGACGCTGCGGGCGCTGGACGGGTGCGTTGACATTTACCTTCCCGATTTTAAGTACGCGGACGCCTGTCTGGCGGGGCAGCTGTCCGGGGCGGCGGACTACTTTCCCGTGGCCGCCGAAGCCATCCGGGAGATGGCGCGGCAGGTCGGTGCGGTGCGCTGGGAGGGGGAGAAGGTCACCCGGGGCGTCATCATCCGCCACCTGATCCTGCCCGGAAATGTGGAGAATTCCCTGCGGGTGCTGGACTGGATCGGGGAGAATTTCGCCCCCGGGGAGGTGCTGGTGAGCCTGATGCGCCAGTACACGCCCATGGGCGGCCTTCCCGCCCCCTTCGACCGCCGGGTCACCGACGAGGAGTACGACGCGGTGCTCAGCTGGATGTATCTGAACGAGCTGGAAGGCTTTACGCAGGAGGCCGAGGCGGCGGATACCGGGTTCATTCCGGATTTTCTGCCCGGTGAGCAGTAATACACAGGCCGTTGGCGTCCACTTTCGTGGCTGCCAACGGCCTGCATTTTATTTTTCCGCGAACTCCTGATACTGGTTTTCAATAAAACGGTTAAAAACCGTTTTATTCGGCTGCTGTTTCAGCAGCCAGCGGCGTAGCCGCAAAAAACGTAAGTCCATACATTTCTCGCCGCCACCGGCGGCCTGCGAAGGATTCGCAGGATAAAATGGTGTTAACCATTTTATCGAGAAATCGTATGAATCAGTTCCTCAAACACCGGTAAACTCTTCTGAATCATTTCCAGGCTCACGCAGTAGCAGATGCGGAAATATCCCGGACAGCCGAAGCCGTCGCCGGGGACGACCAGCAGGTCTTTCTTCTTCGCCGCGTCGGAAAATACGTTGGCGTCGCCGCCGGGGGCTTTGATGAACAGATAGAACGCGCCGTCGGGCTTCGCCATTTCGTAGCCCATTCGGGTCAGCCCCTCGTACAGCGCCTTGCGGTTGCGGTCGTAGCTCTCCAAGTCCGGGCGGGGATGAGCGCACCGGGCGATGACCTTCTGCCACAGGCTGGGAGCGCAGACGTGACCGCCCGCCCGGGCAGCCCCCGCAACGGCGGAGTACAGCGCCTTGCCGTCGGTGGCCTTCTGAGGCACATACACATAGCCGATTCGTTCACCGGGTAGGGACAGGGATTTGGAATAGGAGTAGCAGATGACGGTATCCCGGTAAATTTCCGGCAGGAACGGCACCTCCACCCCGTAGGCCAGCTCCCGGTACGGCTCGTCGGAGACGATGTAAATGGGGTGGCCGTACTCCGCGGCCTTTTTGTTGAGAATTGCCGCCAGCTTTTGGTATGTCTCCCGGGTGTAGACGACACCGGAGGGATTGTTGGGGGAGTTGAGGATGATTGCCTGTGTGTGTGGCGTAATCATCTGTTCCATGGCAGTCAGGTTGATCTGGAAGGAGGGGATGTCCGCCGGGACGACCTTAAATTCCAGCCCCGCCTCCTGGGCGAAGGGCTTGTACTCCGGGAAATAGGGCGCGACCGCCAGAATTTCCGCCCCCGGAACCGCCAGCGCCCGGAACACGCTCACCAGCTCCGGCGCCGCGCCGCAGCCGATGAAAAATTCCTCCGGGTCGGTGGACACGCCATAGCGGGCGTTCAGGTCGTCGGAAATGGCCTTCCGGGTGGCGTAATCGCCCACGGCGGAGGTGTAGCCGTGAATCAGCAGGGAATCGGTGTCGTCGAGGATTTGGCGCACCGTTTCGTCCACCTCCTTCGGCGAGGGGATGGAGGGGTTGCCCAGGGAATAGTCGTAGACGTTTTCCCGTCCCACAACGGCGGCGCGCTGGCAGCCGTATTCAAACAAGTCCCGGATGCAGGAGCGGTTGGCTCCCAGAGCATAGGCGGATGGATTCAGCATATTCTTACCTCCTGTGGTTGTTTTTTGCGATTTTGGCGGTGCATTCCTGAAAAATGTGACGTTATCTGTCTTTTCTTATCATCAGCGGAGAACCATATTCGTCCACGCCGTTGCCCGTAAATCCAAGCGACAGCCAGAATCTGCGCGAGTCCTCCCTTGCGTAGTTCAGGGCATAATACAGTGCGCCATCCCGTTTCGTGTATTCCAGGAGGGTCTGAAAGCACTCATGCCCCGTTCCATTGCCGCGGTACTCCGGAAAGACCCAGAAATCCAGGATAAAGCACTTTCCGTCTTCGCTCCGGAACGTACAGTATTGCGACGCGCCGATTCGCACTCCGTCACGGACAAAATAAATCATGTGCAGCGTATCCGGTGTGCGCAGCATATGCCCTTTCAGCACATCCCGGTATTCCGGACTCTGAAAATACGCCTTTTCTTCCTCCGTCGTGATCATGCCGTCGTCCACCAGATACCGAAACTGAATGTTCCAGAAATCATCAATTCTGGAGACCGGTATTTCCTCAATTCTGATCATTTTTCCTCCGCAGCCTCCGATTTTTCACGCTTTCCCGAGCTTACGCTTCGTACAGCGGCTTCACCGGATTATAGGGCTGGGGCTTATAAGTAATGGAGCTGATGGGCTTGCCCTCGATGCCGTATTTGGGGTTGTAGCCGAAAAGGTTTACATAACGTTCAAGGTCGTCCTTTTCCTTCTCCATTTCCTCCATCACCGCCACGGTGGCAAGCACGTCGTCCACCGCCCGGTGGGAATTGACCACCTTGCCGGACAGGCCGTAGACCTCAATGGCGCTGCACAGCCGGTGGGGATAGCTGTGGCGGTCACGGTAGACCGTGAGCAAATCCAGCTTGTCCTTGCCCTTGAGCACGGCCGGGTCGCCGTCCCGGAGAAGCATGTAAAACAGGAAGCTCAGGTCAAAATGGGCGTTGTAGGCCAGCAGCAGGGTGTTGCCCTGAATCATTTCGGCAATGTCCCGGCAGACTCTGGTCTTGGGCAGTCCCCGTTCCCGCAGATCCTGGGTGGAAATGCCGGTCAGCTCCTGAATTTTCGGCGGCACGAACCCGCCGGGGGACAGGGCGACCAGCTGGTCATATTCCTGCACCACCCGGGGCGTTCCGTCCACCTTCTCCAGCACTGCGGCGGCAAACTCGATGATCTCGTCCCGGCTGAAAAGCAGACCGGTTGTCTCGGTGTCGAACAGCACCAGACGGTCGTATTTGGAAAACAGCGTCTCAAATTTGGGCATAGTTCTCTCTCCTGTATGTCCTTTTGGGTACTTAATGCAGCAGCTCCATGGCTCGCTGCGCCTTGCTTTTGGGTTCCGGGGTCAGGCCGAATTTCCGCGCCAGCGACTCGGCAAAGGCGGTCGCGGCGGCTTCCTCGCCGGATTTCAGCTCCACCTCTATTTCGGCAAAGGGAAGCGTCCTCCCGCCGCCCATCAGCGCGCCCTCGTCCAGCGCCAGCTCCACGGTGCAGCGTTCCAGCGTGAGCCGCTTTGCCAGCCGGGTGAACCGGGCGGCGCAGGCTTCCGTCAGGCCGCCTTCCGTCAGGGTCAGCAGGTCTTCCGGTGCGCCGAGTTTACATAACTCTTTTATTGCCAACCTGATATCGTCGCATGGGGTCTCCCATTCCCCCCGGCTGCCGTCGGGGAGGGGCGTTTTCAGGGTGCAGACGGAAATCCCGTTTTCGTACCGCCGCCGCAGCATCCAGCGCCGGCGGCTCAGGGCGGCGTCCAGCGTGTCATAATAGACCGTTTCCATCCGGATTTTGGAAAAGTCCCCGAAGGACGCCCGGATGGCGGCAATTGTCCCGGAATCCGCCCGGTATTTCCGTTCAAATTCTCTTCCCATGGCCGTCATTGATTCCCTTCCAGCTTCCTTAATTACAGGTCATTATACACCCATCCCGCCTCCGATGCAAGAAACTTTCTCACCATTGCGAATCCGACAGCATAATTTTTTCAGCCGTGATAGGATTTTCCCATCACTAAGGAAAGGCTGTGGTGGAAATGATTGCATCCATGGAAACGTACCTGCGGCGGGGGCGGCGAACGTGTCAACGGCTGCTGCTGAATCCGAAAATCCGCACGGGAGGGGTTGTCCTTCTGTGCAGCGGCAGCGGATTTTTGCTCAGCGCGGCCAGTTTGGGCAATTATCCCCAGCCCCTGGCGATGGGGCTGATTCTGGCCATGAGCGGCTGGCACGCGGCGGTCATGAGCCTGGGCGCCATGCTGGGCTACTGGGTCTTCTGGGGCATCGCGGGATTGCAGGGGCTGGTGTGGTCGGCCTCCGGCGGGCTGCTGGCGCTGCTCCTCGCCCGGCACATCCCGGAGGAGCAGCCGCTGATTTTTCCCGCCATTTCCGCGTTCCTGACGGCGCTGACCGGGCTGCTGTTCCAGCTGGTGCTGCGGGACACCGTGCCGGTGCCGGTCTATTTCCTGCGGATTGTCCTCGCCGCCGGGGCGGGACTGCTGTTCCCCGTGGCGCTGGGCAGGCGCACCGCCGTCACTGACTGGCTGGTGGGCGGCGTGGCGGTGCTGGCGCTGGCGCAGGCTTCACCGGTGCCTTATCTGGGATTGGGGTATCTCGCGGCGGGCGCGCTGGCAGTGGGCAGCGCCTTTCCCGCCGCGGTGCTTGGAGGGTTGGGGCTGGATCTGGCGCAGGTGACGCGCATTCCCATGACGGCGGTGCTGTGTCTCGCGGGCGTGATCCGCATGATTCCTTTTGAGCGCAAGTGGATGCGCTGTCTCGCGCCGGGGGCGGCGGGCCTGGTGGTGATGGCGATCTGCGGCATCCGGGATTACACGCCGCTCCCGGGGCTGATTCTCGGCGGCGGGCTGGGAATGCTGATGCCGCCCTCCCAGGAGACCGCCCGCCGCCGGGGAGAGACGGGGCTGGCCCAGGTGCGGCTGGAGCTGGGAGCGGAGGTTCTCGGCGCCACCCAGCAGCTTTTTCTGGAAACCGCGCCGCCCCCCGTTGACGCCTCCGCCGTGCTGCAAAAGGTGCATCAGCGCGCCTGCGGCAGCTGCTCCGCCCGGAACAGCTGCCCCCAGCAGTCGTCGCTGGATATTTCGCTGCTGCAAAACCCGCTGGACGCCCAGTGCCGCAAGTCGGGGCGGCTGATTCCCGAGCTTCGCCGGGGGCAGGAGCAGCTGAAGCTGCTGAAAGCCGACAGCGCCCGGCAGTCGGAGTACCGGGCGGCGATGGTGCAGCAATATCAGTTTCTGGGAGATTTTCTGCGACGGCTCGCCGACGATCTGCCCCGCCGGGGGCAGCGGCCGCGAGCCTGGTTTCGCGCCGAGGCCGCCGCCCGCAGCCGCAGCAAGGAGCTTGCCAACGGCGACCGCTGTCTTGCCTTTCCGGGGCCGGAGTGCCGGTACTACGTCCTTCTCTGCGATGGGATGGGCACCGGGCTGGGCGCCGCCCAGGAGGGGCAGTCGGCGATCTCGCTTCTGCGGCAGATGCTCACCGCCGGGTTTCCCGCCGCCCACGCCCTGCGCACCCTCAACAGCATTCTCGCCCTCCGGGGCAGCGCCGGGGCGGTCACGGTGGACTTGGCGGAGCTGTACCTCGACACCGGCCACGCCACGCTGTACAAGTGGGGCGCCGCCCCCAGCTGGCTGCTTCGCCGGGGCAGCGCGGAAAAAATAGGGACAGCCACCCCACCGCCGGGGCTTTCCGTAACGGAAAGCCGGGAAACGGTGGAGAAGCTGTCCCTGCGTCGGGGGGAAGCGCTGGTATTGCTCAGCGACGGCGTGGATGGAGAGGGGATTTCCCGCCGGTCTGACCTGACTCCGGACATGCCGCCTGGGGAGCTGGCAGCAAAGATTCTGGAGCATGGCCGCGGGAAGCAGATGGACGACGCCACGGCGGCAGTCATCCGGCTTCGTCCCGCGAGCCTGGAATCATAGTAGCACAACCGCGGCGCAAATTCTGTCGAAACACAACATGTGGGATTGAAAAAAGTGGAAAAATCACAAGATGTAGGTGATGTTGGAGAAGGGAGGAAGGAAACCGCGCATTTTACGTGAGAAAGCGGATATCGGCGGAGGAAACCCCATTCCCTCGTTCCCAAGGGACGCCCCCAAGTGGGGAAAATAAAGGGCATTGCCTCCGCTTTCCGGCAGCTCACCGTTTTTCAGCGCACCCCCTTGGCTCTCCCTTTGGGAGAGCTGTCACCGCAGGTGACTGAGAGGGTATTGCACCCCCATTTACCTTCTCCGTCCTCGCTTCGCTCGTCCACATCTCCCAAAGGGAGAGCCAAGGGGGTGCCTATGTTGATACGAGAAATGGAGCGTATCCGCACCGGATACGCTCCATTCCCTGTTTTACGGTCTTCCATCCAAAGAGGGACGCTGTGCATATCGGCAATGCCCCCGATTTCCGCTTTCCCCGATTGACACCGCCCCGGATTCGGGGTATACTGAACTCTGGTGAGGTGACTCTGTTATGAAAGATACTATTTTATCCGTCCTTCGTCTGATCGCTACCCCGGTGCTGCTGATGGTGCTGGGTCTGATTCTTCTCATTCATCCGGACTCCGCCTCCGCCCTTGTGGCGCAGATTCTGGGCTGGGTGCTGGTGATCGCGGGCGCCGTGTTTGCCGTCAGTGCCATCGCCGGGCATTTTGATACCCTGGGGAAGGTGCTTTCCGCCGTCTGCTGCTTCGCCGTGGGCGCGTGGCTCCTGCGCAATCCCCTGATGCTGGCCGCGGGGCTGGGACGTCTGGCCGGAATTCTGCTGGTCGTCCGGGGCATTCAGGACATTCTGAACGCCGGCCGGTACCATTACGGCATTCTCCCCGCCGTCATTACCACGGTTCTCGGCGCGGTGCTGATCGCTCTGCCCATGACGACCTCCCGGGTCGTTATCAGTCTGTGCGGCCTGCTGGTGCTGATCGTGGGCGTCGCCATTCTGGTTGACCGGCTGAGAAACCGCCGTCCCAAGGAGCCGTCGGAATCCGACATCATCGACGCGCTGTGAGAATCGCGTCCTGTGCCCTCGACGGGCGAACCGGCCACGAGGCAGGGCGGGCGCTGCTGGCGGCGCTTTACCGGGAGGAAACCGGGCTGGATTTGCCACCCGTTGCCATAGCGGCGGGCGGCAAGCCCTATTTCCCCGGCAGCGGCTGGCATTTTTCCGTTTCCCACACCCCCCGGCGGGCGTTCTGCGCCCTGTCCCGCCGGGAGATCGGCATCGACGCCGAGGAGCTTGACCGGAACGTAAATCTCGCCCTGGCGGAGAAAATCCTGTCTCCCAACGAAAAGGCGCAGTTCGACGCCGCCCCGGACAAGCGCCGTGCGCTGCTGACCTTCTGGGTGCTGAAGGAAGCCCAGGTTAAGCGCACCGGGGAGGGTCTGCGGGGATACCCCAACGGGACGGACTTTTCCCTGGACGATCCCCGGGTCACGGAGATGGACGGCTGCCTGGTGGCCGTCATTGAGTAGCTTACTGTAAGGAGAGCTTATGCTGTTTGACACCCACGCCCATATGGACGACCGCGCCTTCGACGCCGACCGGGAAGCGCTTCTGTCCGCCCTTCCGGAGCAGGGCATCGGGCTGCTGATGAACCCCGGATGCAGTCTCGCGTCCTCCCGGGCGGCCTCCGCTCTGGCTGACCGCTATGGCTACATCTACGCCGCCGTCGGCTCCCACCCGGACGCCGCCGACGAGGTGAACGACGCCGTTCTGGAGGAATACCGAACATTATGTAAACTGAACCCCAAAATCAGGGCCATCGGCGAGATCGGCCTTGACTACCACTACGAGGACATCCCGCGGGAACGTCAGCAGGCGGCCTTCCGCGCCCAGATGGGGCTGGCGCGGGAACTGAATCTGCCCGTCATCGTCCACGAGCGGGAAGCCCATGAGGACGGGCTTCGCATGGTGGAGGAATTTCCGGAGGTCACGGGGGTGTTCCACTGCTATTCCGGCTCGGCGGAAATGGCAAAATGGCTGATCGCCCGGGGCTGGTACATCGGCTTTACCGGCGTTCTGACCTTCAAAAACGCCCGGAAAGCGGTGGAGACCGCCGCCGCCATTCCCTTAGACCGCATCGTTCTGGAAACCGACTGCCCCTACATGTCCCCGGAGCCCTTCCGGGGGAAACGCAACGACCCCGGAAAGCTGTACCGCATGGCCGAGCGTCTGGCAGAGATCCGGGGGATTTCCGTAGAGGAAGTCCACGCCGCCACCATGGAAAACGGGAAGCGGCTGTACCGGATATAAAAGGCGGTGCCGGATTGAAAACAAAAAAGCTGACGCTTCTGGCGCTGCTGTCCGCCATTGCCCTGACCATTTTCATGCTTGAAGCCCAGATCCCCTCCCCGGTTCCCATCCCCGGCGTGAAGCTGGGGCTTGCCAACATTGTAACGGTGTTCACCGTGTTCGTGCTGGGGCCGAAGGAGGGCGCGGCGGTGCTGGCGGTGCGGATTTTTCTGGGGGCGGTGTTCGCCGGGAATTTCAGCACCATTCTGTACTCCGCCGCCGGGGGCGTCTGCGCCATCGGCGTGACCATCGCCCTGCGAAAAATTCTGACGAAAAAGCAGCTCTGGGTCGCCGGGTGCCTGGGCGCCGTCGCCCACTCTGTCGGGCAGATGGCCATGGCCGTCGCCCTGACGGGGACGGTGTCGCTGGCGGTTTACCTGCCGGTGATGATCGTCATCAGCATCCTCACCGGGCTGTTCACCGGGCTTTGCGCCCAATTTCTGGTCAATCGGGAGAAACTATGGAAAATTATTTCAAAATGAACCTGCCCCAATCGGAGATCGACGCCATTTCCAATCTGGGGCTTGCCCATATGGGGGACTGCGTGTTTGAGATTCTCTGCCGGGGCTACCTCTGCGCCCGGGGGGAGAAGACCGTGGGGCAGCTGCACCACGACACCATTCAGATGGTAAAGGCCACGTCCCAGGCAAAATTCGCGGACAAGCTGCTGCCCCTGCTGACCGAGGAGGAGCTTGCCTACTACCGCCGGGGGAAAAACGCCCACGTCCACGCGGTGCCGAAATCCGCCACCCCCGCCGAATACGCCAAGGCCACCGGCCTGGAAGCCCTGTTCGGCGCGCTGTATCTCGCCGGGAAAACCCGGCGGCTGAACGCGCTGTTCAAGGCCGTTATGGAAGATCAGGAGGAACTGCATCATGGCATTTGATGCCTTTTTCTTATCCGCCGTGCTGGAGGAAGTCCGCACCCGGTGCATCGGCGCACGGGTGGAGAAAATCCACCAGCCCGCCAGAGATACCATTATTGTTCATCTGCGCTGCCAGGAGGGACGGGAAAAGCTGCTTTTCGCCGCCAACCCCACCGCCCCCCGGCTGCACCTGACGGCGGCTTCTCCGGAGAATCCGGCGCAGCCGCCCATGTTCTGTATGCTTCTGCGCAAGCACCTTCTGGGGGCAAAGCTGACGGAAATCACCCAGCCCCCCATGGAGCGGGCGGCATCGTTTCGGTTCGACTGCACCGACGAGATGGGCTTTCCGGTGCAGAAAACCCTGGTAGCCGAGTTGATGGGACGCACCTGCAATCTGTATCTTCTGTCCCCCGAGGGGCGGATTCTGGATTGTCTGCGGCGCATTGGTCTTGATGAAAGCGCCAAACGGGCGGCGCTGCCGGGTCTCATGTATCAGCCGCCGGAGCCGGTTATGAAGCTGAACCTTCTGGACGACGCCCCGGAGGGGGATGTGCAGCGTTATGTAAACTTACTCGCAGCCCCCGGCGCAGATGTTCTGGCCGACCGGCTGATGGATACCCTGGGCGGATTGTCTCCGCTGGTGTGCCGGGAGGCGGCGCTGTTTGCCGCCGGAAGCACGGACGCCCGCATTGATTCTCTGGACGCGGACACCACCGCCGACAAGCTGTCGCTGTTCTTCCACGAGCACGTAAGCCACCCCGCGCCCTATTATTACGCCCTCCCGGACGGCACGCCCAAGCAGTTCGCCTTCTGCCCCATCCGGGAATACGGCGAATGCCGCCGCGCCGCGTCCTTCGGCAAGCTGCTGGATATGTACTACACCGTCCGGGATCAGAAGGACGCCATGCGGCAGAAGGGTCAGGCCGTGCGCAAGACCGTTCAGAATCTGTGCGGCCGCCTGACGAAAAAGCTGGCCATTCAGGAAAAGGAGCTGGAAGCCACCTACGACCGGGAGCGTCTGCGCCAGCTGGGGGACATCCTCACGGCCAACCTCCACCGCATCGTGAAGGGGCAAACAAGCGTCCAATGCGAGGACTTCTACGACGAGGAAATGCGGCCAGTGGACATTCCCATTTCCCCCATTCTCTCCCCGAACCAGAACGCCGCCAAATATTATAAGGACTACGCCCGGATGAAAAACGCGGAGAAGGAGCTGACAAGGCAGCTGGAGCTGGGGCGTTTGGAGCTGGACTACCTGAAAAGTGTGCTGGAGGAGCTGAACCGCGCCGGTTCCGAGGGGGAGCTGGAGGAAATCCGCCGGGAGCTGCAAGAGGGCGGATATCTCCGTCCCGACACCGACCGGAAGCGGATGAAGCAGGCCAAGCTGCCCCCCATGCGGTTTGAAAGCACCGACGGCTACCCGATCTACGTCGGCCGGAACAACCGCCAGAACGACGAGCTGACCTTCCGCCTTGCCCGGAAGGACGACATCTGGTGCCACGCCTCCAAAGTGCACGGCTCCCACGTCATTATTTCCTGCGGCGGCACCACGCCTCCGGACAACACCGTCACCCAGGCGGCGCAGCTGGCCGCCTACTACGCCGAAACCGGGGGCGGACAGAACATCCCCGTGGACGTGACGGCAGTGAAGCAGGTAAAGAAAATCCCCAACGGCAAGCCCGGCATGGTGATCTACCACACCTACCGCACCGTGATCGCCAACCCCTACCCGGACATCGTGGTGGACGCGCTGAACGCAGAGACAAAGGAGTAAAGCCATGATTCGATTCAACAACGATTACAACCACGGGGCGCTGGACTCCATCCTGAGCGCCCTGACCGCCGCCAACACCGAGAGCTTCCCGGGCTATGGCGAGGACATCTGGTGCCGCCGCGCCGAGGCGGTCATCAAACAGCTGGTTTCCCGCGAGGATGCCCTGATCAAATTCGTCCCCGGCGCGACCCAGGCAAATCTCGTGGTCATCGCGGCGGCGCTGTCCCCCATCCAGAGCGTCATTGCCGCCGACACCGGACATATCAACTGCCACGAGGCCGCCTCCATCGAAAATACGGGACATAAAATCCTCGCCCTTCCCAACACCGACGGAAAAATCACCGCCCAGCAAGTCGCCGCCTGCGCGGCGGCCTATTACGACGGCGGCACGCCGGAGTATCTGACGGAGCCGAAGCTGGTGTATCTGTCCTTCCCCACGGAAAAGGGGACGCTGTACTCCAAGCAGGAGCTGCAAAGCATCCGGGAGGTCTGCCAAAAATACGGCATGTACCTGTTCGTGGACGGGGCGCGAATGGGCTACGGCCTGGGGGCGGCGGACAACGACCTGACATTGAAGGATTTCGCGGCGCTGACGGACGTATTCTACATCGGCGGGACGAAGTGCGGCGCACTGTTCGGCGAGGCGCTGGTCATTACCGAACCCGCGCTTCAATACCGCTTCAAGGCCTACATGAAGCAGCACGGCGCGGTGCTGGCCAAGGGCTGGCTGATGGGTCTGCAATTTGCGGCCATGCTGGAAAGCGGCGAATATTTTGAGAAAACAAAACGCGCCGACGCGCTTGCCATGCAGATCAGAGAAGCCTTCGCAGCGAAGGGCATTCCCTTCTGGGTGGAAAGCCCCACCAATCAGCAGTTCGTCATCCTGTCCCGGCGGCAGAAGGAAGTGCTGGCACAGGGCTACTACTTTGAGGAAGAAGGGGCCGCGGAGCAGGGAACAGTCGTGCGTTTCTGCACCAGCTGGGCTACCACGCAGGCCGAGGTGGATGCTCTGGTCGCCGATATCGCCAAATTGTGATGAATCGTCCGCTGACTGCGCACAGTCGGCGGACGAATTTTTTGGAAAATAAATGCAAATAATTCTCATTTTACTCTTGACAAATGAAATGCCCCGTGCTATACTCGAGATGTAAATAAGAATAGTTCTTAAATAAATCAAACCAAAGGAGGTGCCTATGGAAGCGGCCACCAAGCAATTCAAAAAACGCAACGCGATCCTGTCCTGCCTCCGCGGCACCGTGCTTCATCCCTCAGCGGAAATGGTTCACGAAATGCTGCGGGAGGAACACCCGGACATCTCCCTTGCCACGATCTATCGCAATCTCGCCCTGTTCAAGAGCCAGGGCCTGATCCAGAGCGTGGGTACGGTGAACGGAAGCGAACGCTTCGACGCCGACACCCGCCCCCATGTTCACTTCATCTGCACCACCTGCGGCGCGGTGATCGACCTTCCCCAAACGGCGGCTCCCCTGTCTCTGGGACGCGCCGCCGAGGAATGCACCGGCTGTCAGGTACACAGCTGCCAGCTGACCTTCACCGGCCTGTGCCGCGGCTGCCAATCACAAACAAAGGAGGAAGCTGTATGAAAAAATACGTCTGCACCGTCTGCGGCTACGTCTACGAAGGCGATGAGCTGCCCGAAGACTACGAATGTCCCCTCTGCGGCGTCGGCCCCGAATTATTCGAGGAAGAGGCGTAATTTATTGTAATCCCGGGCGTATTTGCCCAAATAACTTATAAAACTAATTTTGGAGGAATCGATTATGAAGAAATTTGTGTGCCCCGTTTGCGGTTATGTCTACGAAGGCGAGTTCATCCCCGAAGGCTTCAAGTGCCCTGTTTGCGGCGTTGACGGCTCCAAGTTCAAGGTCATGGAGGAAGGCAAGCTGGCCGCCGAGCATGAGTACGGTATCTACGCCAAGACCGTGAAGAACAACCCCGACATCTCCGAGGAAGACAAGAAGTTCATCTTTGAGCAGCTGATGGCCAACTTCCAGGGCGAGTGCAGCGAGGTGGGTATGTACCTGTGCATGGCTCGCATTGCCCACCGGGAGGGCTACCCCGAGATCGGCCTGTACTGGGAGAAGGCCGCCCACGAGGAAGCCGAGCACGCCGCCAAGTTCGCCGAGATCCTGGGCGAGGATCTGGAGCCTCACATGAAGGCCACCACCAAGGACAATCTGGCCTGGCGTGTTGACTGCGAGTTCGGCGCCACCCAGGGCAAGTTTGACCTGGCCGCCTGCGCCAAGAAGAACGGCCTGGACGCCATCCATGACACCGTCCACGAAATGGCCAAGGACGAAGCCCGCCACGGCAAGGCTCTGCAGGGTATGCTGAACCGCTACTTTGCCAAGGAGATCGCTCTTGAGAAGGCCGCCGCCAAGGCAAACAAGGCAGCCGCCGCCGTCAGCGACGCGGTTACCACCGCCGCCGAGAAGATCAGCGAGATCATCAAGAAGTAAATACATGGAGGGAGCGGATTTTCCGCTCCCTCCTGGCTTGTCATAAGGCGCGGGGCAGATGCCCCGCGCCTCAGACTGTCAAAAAAGGCCAACGGCCTTTTTTGACAAGAGAATTGCAGTCTGCCGCGCGCACTCCTTGTCCGCCTTTGGCGGACAACTCGCACACTTGCAGCCTGTAAGGTATTTTCTGCCAGGTACACGCCCCGGCAGAAAATGATTCCGA